>Ga0213870_1000257_pt1 | contig 28184 bp, 31 predicted proteins | sample WICALVC2017_Meta_FD_160119 | JGI IMG/M metagenome (GOLD analysis project Ga0213870, IMG submission 160119) | Freshwater microbial communities from subterranean cave lake in Wind Cave National Park, South Dakota, United States - WICALVC2017 | ecosystem: Environmental > Aquatic > Deep subsurface >... | reverse complement strand
GCCTACTTGCGTGAAACCAACAAGGACCCGCGCCCCTTCATCTGGACGGCCACGGCGGCGAAGATCATGCGCAAGATCAAGCATTGTAATGAAGCGTTGGATTCAGCACACTAGCGGGATGCTGCGGCTGTCTCGGGGGCGGGTGCGCGGAGACCAGATTCAATCAATGCATGTGCGCGTCCCCAGCGTTGGCGGGCATTGAGCAGGACGAGCAGGAGCTCTTTGCCGTCCCGTGTCACCACGGTGATCAAGCAGCGTCCGGCCCCACGCGTATAGCCGGTTTTCACGCCGATCACCCCATCCATGGTTCCCAACAGGCGGTTGGTTGTTCGGGCGACGTAGTGCTTGCGCTGATCGGTAGTACGGATGACCGTGGCCGGTTCCTTCACGATGGCGGCGAACTGGTTGTCGGCCATGGCATATTCCGTCAGGACGGCCAGGTCCTCGGCTGTGGAAACATGGCCGGGCATGTCGAACCCGCAGGCATTCTGGAAGTGGGTACGGGCCAGCCCGATGGCCGTGGCCTTGGCGTTCATCTTGACAACAAACGAGTCTTCGTCCCCGCCCACGTGCTCCACTGCGGCTAAACAGGCGTCGTTGGCTGAGCGAATTAGCATCGCCTCCAAAAGGCCCTGTAACGGAAGCACCTGGCCAGGCCTCAGGTTGAGCTTGATCTTATGGGCGGCCGCCGCCTTCCGGCTCACCGTCACCTGGTCGTCCAGATCACCTTCTTCGAGAATGATGATGGCCGACATGATCTTCGTCAGGCTGGCCGGCGCCATGGACAGGTCGGCATTGTGCTCGAACAGCACCTGCCCCGTCCGCAGGTCTTTCAGCAGAATCCCTTCCGGCGGCAGGGGCCGTCGCGTTCTTCGCTTCGAGATGGACGGGACCTTGACCTGAGCGGGCTTGCCGCCGGCGATGCGGTGGGCGCGCGTGGCGTGGTCCGCCGAGGAGCCGATGGCCGCGCCGGAAGCGGGAAACAGGAGCAGCGCCGTGCCGATGATCAGGCCCACGACCGGACAGTAGCGGGCGACGTTCATGAGGGAATCGTGACTTTGCGGTTCAGGTCCTTCACCCCGGCCGCCAGCACTTGATGGAAGAACCGCAGCAGATCCGCCAGGTCCAGGTAGAACCCGCAGTTCAGGCAGCGGGCATACAGGCGGCGGCTGTCCAACGTGTACTGCCGCTCAACCAGCATGCAGCCCCGGCATTTCAAGCATTGCATGGCCGGCACTCTGGCATGGCGTTGCGTGTGAGTCAAGCGAAAAATAGAAGCCGGCCGCGCTCATCTGATCCGGTTCAAGATGAGGGCGATGCACCCGGCCAGCAGTCCGCCGCCGGCAACGGTGAGCACAAAGTTGGCGGCGCTCTTATCGCCGCTGATCAGATCCTGCACGCCTCCCTGCACCATCAGCACGGCCAGCGTTGTCGCGGATCCTGTGGTGAACCACCAGAGGAAGGTCTTCACGTGTCCCGCATCTCCATGCATCTCCAAGGCCCAATCTAGCGGCGAGGCGCGGGATTGTCAATCATACTTAATTATACTTAATTATGAGGCACTGGGTGTGAGCGAGGATCCTTGGCCAGAAAGATCGAGACGGTGTCGGCCAGATTATTTGCGGTGACTAGGCCGGCCCGTGGATCCTGCGGTCCGAACGACACCGCCGTCACGGCGAACGGGGCCGAGCCGGTCCGGTAGCTGCGCGGCGGCTGCCAGAACGTGCCGTCGCCCTTGCCCAACAGCAGGGACAGGTCACTCGACAGGTTGTTGGCGACGGCGATGTCCGTCTTGCCGTCCCCATCGAAGTCCTGGGTCACGGCCGAGATCGGGCCGGCGTTCGCGCCGAAGGGCGTCCCGTGTGTGAACGTCCCGTCTCCCTTGCCGAAGAAGACGCTGATGTCGTCCCGTTCCCCGTTGATGACGAGCAGGTCCACATGGCGATCGCGGTTGAGGTCCAGGACCGACACGCTGAGCGGGCTGTGGCCGGTGCGGTAGGGAACCGGAGTCTGGAACGTGCCATCCCCCTTGCCCAGGAACACCACGACGCTGTTGCTCATTTTGCCGCCGTGGGTGACCACGAGATCCGTCATGCCGTCCTCGTTGACGTCGTCGGCGGCGACCGAGGTCGGGGTGTCGCCGTATTCATAGGCGCCCTTGCGCAGGAAGCTGCCGTCTCCGCGCCCCACCAGGATGAGCAGTTTGTCGTTCCGGAGGGCCACGGCGAGGTCCGGTTTCTTGTCCCGGTTGAAGTCCCCCACGGCCAAGCTGACCGGCGATTTGACCGCCGGGTAGCTGTCGCCCTTTGTGAACCGGCCGGTCCCGTCTCCCAGCAGAATCGTCACGCGATGGTTGCCGGCTGTCGCCACGGCCAGATCGAGTGTGCCGTCCCCGTTGAAGTCGTGGAGGACCACGGCGCGGGGCTGTTCCGGCAGCCGCAGCGTCATCGCGTCCGTGAAGTTGCCGTCTCCGCTGCCCAGCAGGATGCTGAGCGAGTCGCCGCTGATGTTGGTCGTCACCAAGTCGGCAAAGCGGTCGTCGTTCAGATCGCCGGTGACGACGCTGGTGGGGTTCTTGCCGACCGCGATCGTGTTGTAGAGATAGAACAGATCGGGGGCCTGGTGGGATTCGCCCGGCGTACAGGCGGCCCCCAGTGCGAGGAGAAGGGCTGCGGCGTACCACCGGAGCGCGGAAGTCGGAGTCGGCATGATGGACGCATTGTACGGCGTCGGCGGGGATGGCGCAACGGCTGTGTTATAATCGCGCCTTCTTTATGACACCCGAAAGCATGGCCGATCAATTGCGCGCCTGGCTGGCCGAGGACCTGGATCGGGAGGCCGCGACGCGCCTTGCCGGGCGGCTGGCTGGTTCAGGCCAGGGCTCGGCCGTCTTGGAATTGCTGACCGAACTTCGGAAGAACTCCCGCAAGGTGGCCGTTGTCGTCGCCGAGGCGCTCTCGGAGATAGAGGAGAGCCTCGCGCCCCATGAAGTGGTCACCTGGATTGATCTGGTCGTGACGCTCAGTGAGCGGTCCGGGGCCATTGCGTTGAAGCTGTGCCGGGACAGCCCCGCCTTGCTGCGCGAGATGCCTGCGTTGTCGCGCGCGGCGGTGCTGGCCATGGCCGTGGAACTGGCCGAGCAGGATGCGCCCATGGCCTATGAAGGGTTGTTGCGGGCTGAAGGGGTGGTCGCGGCGGCTGGAGTTGAGGCCTTGCCGGCCTGGGCGCAGATCGGGGCCGACCTCACCAAGTGGGACGGCGTGCTGGGGATCGAGTATTTCCGGAGGGGACCGGACATCCTGCGCGTGCTGTCTGTCGAAGACCTCAAGCCCTGGGCCGGCGTCAGCGCCAAGCTGGTCACGCCCAACAGCCTGGGCAAGCCCGATTACATGGCGGCGCTGGCCTTCTTCCGAGCAAGCCCGATGCTGCTGGACGACATTCCTGCGCCGGCGGTGCGCAGGCGGGTACTCGCGCTGACGAGCACCCTGGCAGATCGTGCCCCCGAACAGGCCATCGAGTTTCTGGGAGAAGCGCCGGGTCTGCTGCGGCTGATTCCGGACGTGGCCTGGCAGGAGCGGGTGCTCCAGTATGGCGCCCTGGTGGCGGAGCAGGACCCGGCAGCAGCCCTGGCCTATCTGCGGCGCGCGTCTGACGTCATCGAACTGGCGGGTCCTGATGCGCCAGCCCCTTCCGCAATGATGGATCGGTTTGACCAGTGGTATCGCGGCGGCATGGAGGCGCTGGCCTACAATTCCGGCGCGGCGCGCGCCTACTTTGCGAGTGAGACCAGGAAGGCACTGGAAGCGCTTGAGGAGGCGGCGAGCGGGGTATCCTTGAGAAGCGTCGCCCGCATGCTCAAGCTGTTTGCGGCAGGGTTGAGCGGACAGCCGGTGACGGTTCGCCCGCGCGATGAGGGCGGCGGCGCGGTGGCCCCTCAATCCTTGGCGCCTTCCGATGGCGCGACAATTTTTCTTCCCGCGCGGATGCGGCGCTATCCGTCGAAAGACGACAATCTCCGATTCTACAAGGTGCTGACGGCCCACGAAGCCGGCCATTTGGAATACGGCACCTACGCACTCCCGATGGCGCGTCTAGCCGACCTAGCCGCGCAGGCGGCACTTCGGTATGGGCGTGCGGCGGCCTCGCCTCCGGCTTCCCTTGACGAGTTGTTCAAGCTGTACCCAACTCCGCTGTTGATCCACGATCTCTGGGTGATGGCCGAGGACGCGCGCGTTGAGGCATGCCTGAAGGCGGAATATCCGGGCTTGCGGCGCGACATGGAGGCCGTGGCGCGGGATGTCATGGTCGGGCGCTCGCTAACCCACGGCCTGTCGGTCCGCGAAATGGTCGTCGAGGTGTTGTTGCAGATGTCGGCCGGAGATCCGGAACATGTTCGGGTGCCCGATGCGCTGAGCGAGGTGGTCACCCGCGCCTGGGCGCTTGTGCGCGCGGTCGGGCAATCGCAGGCGACGGCTGAGGATGTCGTCCGCGCGGTGCATCGCGCCTATGTCCTGATCGAGGAACTGACGGCGGAGGATGCGCCGGCGGCTGGTGGGGGAGCGCAGGAAGATGCCGAGCCGGTCATAGAGCCGCGCGCCGGTCAAGAGCAGGGGGGCGCCTATCGGCCCCTGACGACGCCGGCCCATCGCGGCTCGATGGATGCTGAGCTGGTGCGGGATCAGGAGCGTGGCGCGGTCGCCACCCAGGCCGAATCTGGCCAGGCCGAATCAGGGATGGAGGAGGATGGCAGCCTGCTGGGCGAGCCGTCGAGCGCGGGAGGATTGCAATCAACGCAGGCAGCACAGGCCGAACAAGGCTCGCGCGTGCTGCGCGACGCGGCGGCTCGGTCTACGCCGATGCAGGAACAGGCCGGATCGGATGAGCGCGCGGGCCGTGTGCCGCCGGCGATTCCCGGAACGCGGACCTTTCTCTATGACGAGTGGGACGGACGGATTCAGGACTATCGTACCAATTGGTGCCGGGTGAGTGAGCAGGTCGCGCCGGAAGGAACGGACGGATTTCTCGAGCGCACCCGCAGCCGGTACGGAGGCGTGATCAGGCTGATCAGCCGCTATTTCGAGGGCATTCGCCCACCGGCCTTGAGGCGTGTGCGTCGCCAGGGCGACGGCGAGGACGTGGACATCGAGGCCGCGGTGGAAGCGCTGGTCGAACGGAAGGCACGCGTCGGTCCCTCGGAGTTCGTCTACATCCGCCGGGACCGCAAGGAGCGGGATGTGGCCGCGGTGTTTCTTGTGGACTTGAGCGGCTCGACGGGGCAGCAGATCGGAGCGGACGGCGCGCGCGTCATTGACATTGAAAAGGAAGGGCTGGCGCTGTTGTGCGAAGCGCTGGAGGCGATCGGCGATCAATACGCGGTGTACGGCTACTCCGGGCAGTCGCGCCGCGACGTCCAGATGCTGGTTTTGAAGGACTTCGAGGAACGCTACGGGCCTCCAGTCTGGCGGCGTCTCGATGCCGTCCAGCCAATGGTTCAGAACCGCGACGGGGCCGCGATCCGTCATGCGCTCCATCGCCTCTCAGCGCGGGCGGCTCGGGTCAAGCTGCTGATTGTGTTGAGCGATGGGCGTCCCTTGGATGACGCCTATCAGGAGGAATACGCCTTGGAGGACACGAAGGCGGCGTTGCGGGAGGCCAAAGCGCAGGGCGTGCATCCCTTCTGCATCACGGTGGATCAGGAGGCGCGAGGCTATCTCGAACGGATGTATGGGGACGTGCGGTACCTCATCATTGATCGCGTCGAGAGCCTGCCCGAACGGCTGCCCCGGATCTACAAGACGCTGACAACGTGATGAACCCGAACGCCCCCGTCCCGCCATGGGTCTACAAGTTGTTTACGGGCCATGCCTATCCCTTTGTGCGGCGGCAGGCGAAATTTGCGAAGCCCGCCCAGCCCGGGGAAGACCGGCCGGAGCCCACGCCCGATGAGATCAAGGCCAAGTTCTGGGACATCTATCCCCTGTGCTGGTTGAAGGTCTTGCAGGAGATCAAGACCGGCATGATCGTCAGCTTCATCGAGTTGGGTCGGTATGAGGCGGGGACGTTTCAGGAAGTGCTGGACCATCCGGAGGAGGTGCTGGCGAAAACGTACGGCAGGAAGAAGATCAAGCTGAATTTTTATCTCGGCGAAAATTTCGTGTGTACCCAAAATTTCAAAGTGGCCGGGTGGGTCTCGCACGATGACGGTAATGAACAAGGCATGGGCGAAATGCCACAGGAGAGTCAGAGTGGGACGTGAAAAAATCACGGTGATCGGCGCGGGTAACGTGGGCGGGACCACGGCGCAGCGTTTAATGGAAACCGGGCGATACGACGTGGTGCTCCTGGATGTCATTGACGGCATTCCTCAGGGCAAGGGGTTGGATCTCATGCAGGCCGGCACCTTGATCGGGTCCGACGGGCAGGTTGTCGGCACAGTGGAGTACCAGGCGACGGCGGGGTCGTCCCTCGTCGTGATTACCTCGGGCGTGCCCCGCAAGCCGGGGATGAGCCGCGAGCAGTTGTTGGAGATCAACGCCGGGATCGTCCGGAACGTGGTGACGTCGGTGGCCGCACACTCGCCGAACGCGATCCTCCTAGTGGTCACCAACCCGCTCGACGTGATGACTTATGTGGCACACAAGGTCAGCCGGTTCCCGCGCGAGCGGGTGCTGGGTATGGCTGGCGTGCTGGATTCGGCGCGATTGCGGGCCTTCATTGCGGCGGAGCTTGCGGTGTCGGTGGAGAACGTGCAGGCCATGGTGCTCGGCGGCCACGGCGACTCGATGGTGCCGCTGATCCGGTACACGACGGTCGCGGGTGTGCCCCTGAGCGAATGGCTGTCGCAGGATCGCATTGACGCCCTGGTCAAGCGGACACAGGACGGCGGGGCTGAGATTGTCGCGCTCCTCAAGACGGGCAGCGCGTTTTATGCTCCGTCGGCCTCCATCATCGAGATGGTCGAGGCGATCATGCTGGACAGCAAGAAGATTCTGCCCTGCGCCGCCTTATGCACGGGCGAGTACGGAATCAACGGCCTGTTCGTCGGCGTGCCGGTGAAGCTGGGGAGGCGCGGGGTCGAGGAAATTGTCCGGCTCTCGCTCTCCGAACCAGAACAGGCGGCCCTCGCCAGGTCCGCGGCGGTGGTGAAAGAGCACTGCGATCTCGTGGATACAATGATCGGACATCGAACAGGAGGGTGAAAAACCTTCACACCTGTCATGGCGAGCGACTGCACGCACACTCCTTCGGAACCGTTAGGGGTCCCGGCGTCGTCTGGGTCGCGTCGAGTTGCTTCGTGATCGGCCTGTCGCCGTTGTTCAGCCCTCTTCCCAGCCGCGCATAAACCCTTGTTTTCACGCGCAGTTGATTGCATACGAGGGAATTTTGTGCTACGGTCACCTGTTTAAAAAACACGGACACGTATGCTGACCGAAGAGTTGATGCGAGGAGCTCGACAATACCTGATGGATACCTATACCCGATACCCTCTGGCGTTGGCCAGGGGGCAGGGCGCCAAGGTGTACGACGTCGAGGGGCGGGAGTACCTGGATTTTCTGGCCGGCATTGCCGTCAATGTCCTGGGCCATGGCCATCCCAAGGTGACGCTGGCGCTGCAACAGCAGGCCCAGCACCTGATTCATACCTCCAACCTGTTTTACACCGAACCGCAAGTGAAGCTGGCGCAGGTCCTTGTGGACCATTCTTTTGCCGACAAGGTGTTTTTCTGCAACAGCGGGGCGGAGGCGAACGAAGCGGCCATCAAGCTGGCGCGGCGCTGGGCCCACGCGAAGGACGGCGCGGACCGGTACGAGATCGTCTCGATGCTGAACTCGTTCCACGGGCGGACGCTTGCCACGCTGACAGCAACCGGCCAGGACAAGGTGCAAAAGGGCTTCGAGCCGCTGCCTGAGGGGTTCCGATACGTCCCGTTCAACGACGTGGGGGCCTTGTCGAAGGCAGTGACGGCCAAGACCGCGGCGGTTCTGGTGGAAGTCGTCCAGGGCGATGGCGGCGTCCACGTCGCCACGCCGGCGTTTCTCGCGGCGTGCCGGGAGATCAGCCGGGAACGAGGCGCCTTGTTGATGCTGGACGAGGTGCAGACCGGCATCGGACGCACGGGGCGGTTGTTCGCCTACGAGCATTTCGGGATCACGCCGGACGTGATGACGCTGGCGAAAGGCTTGGGCGGCGGTGTGCCGATCGGGGCCTGTCTGGCCGTGGACGACGCGGCCCGTGCCTTCACGCCCGGCAGCCATGCCTCGACATTCGGCGGCAATCCGCTGGTGTGCGCGGCGGCGCTGGCCGTGTTGGACGTGATGCTCGAGGACCAGGACCTGCTCGGCCAGTGTGTCCACTTGGGCGAGTACTTCATGAAGGGCTTGCAGGATCTCAAGAGTCGGTGTCCCGCGGTGACCGAGGTGAGGGGCCTTGGCCTGTTGATCGGCGTCGAAGTGACGCTCGACGCCCGCGAACTGGTCCACGATCTGCGTAAGCGCGGCATTCTGGCCAACGCGACGAGCGAACGTGTGCTGCGGTTCGTGCCGCCGCTGATCGTGACGACGGCCGAGATTGACCGGGTGGTCGTCACGCTGGGCGATGCGATCGAGGCCCGCCGATGACGGCCCAAATGCGCCGCGAAACGCGCCCCTCACGGGCCCACTTGCTGGCGGTCCATGACCTGTCGCGCGACGCGATTGTTGCTCTGTTCAGAGAAGCGGCCGAGATGAAGGCCATGCGCAGGCGGGCGCTGACCGCCCAGCGGTTGAGCGGCAAAACGCTGGGACTGTTTTTTGAGAAACCGTCCACGCGCACCCGCGTGTCCTTCGAGGCCGGTATGAACCAGCTCGGCGGACAGTCCATCTTCCTGTCGGTCATGGACATCCAGATGCGGCGCGGGGAGACCGTGGCCGATACGGCGAAGGTGCTCTCACGCTATCTGGACGGGTTGGTGATCCGGTGCTACGAGCACCACGCGGTTGAAGAATGGGCGCGCAACGCCACCATTCCCGTGATCAACGGGCTGACGGATCTGCATCATCCCTGCCAGGTCTTGTCTGATCTGTTCACGATCCGTGAGAAGAAGCGGCGCTGGAAGGACGTCAAGATCGCCTACGTCGGGGACGGGAACAACGTGGCGAATTCTTTGCTTGAAGGGGCGGCCATCATGGGCATGGCGATCAGCGTCGCCTGCCCGCACGGGTACGAGCCGGACGCCTCGATCGTGGAATGGTCCCGCGAGCGTGCGGAGCGCACGGGGGCCTCGATCGAGATCGTCAAGGATCCGTTCGTCGCGGTGAAGGGCGCCGATGTTCTCTACACCGATGTGTGGACGAGCATGGGCCAGGAAAAAGAGCAGGCCCGGCGGATCAAAGTGTTGGGGCCCTACCAGCTCAACGGGCGCTTGCTGGCGGCCGCCCATCCGGATGCCCTTGTGATGCATTGCCTCCCGGCCCACCGGGGACAGGAAATCGCCGCAGACGTGCTGGACGGCCCACAGTCGGTCGTGCTGGATCAGGCGGAAAACCGGCTCCACGTCCAGAAGGCCATTCTCACCAGGCTCCTGCGGGATCGGTGACGAGGATGCGGAACCGGCCGGCCTCAATCAAGACAGTCGTGCTGGCCTACTCGGGCGGCCTCGACACGTCGGTGATCCTCAAGTGGCTGAAGGAGACGTTCGGCTGCGAGGTCATTGCGTTTTATGCCGATCTTGGACAGGGGCAAGTGGAAGACATGAAGGCCGTCAAGGCCAAGGCCCTGCGGGTGGGCGCGAGCAAGGTCTACGTAGAGGATCTCCGCGAGACCTTCGTCCGGGACTACATCTTTCCCATGCTGCGCGCCAACGCCGTCTATGAGGGTAGCTACCTGCTCGGCACGTCCATCGCCCGCCCGCTCATCGCCAAACGGCAGATCGAGATTGCCGAGCGCGAGGGCACCGGCGCGGTGGCGCACGGGGCGACCGGGAAGGGCAACGATCAGGTCAGGTTCGAGGTGACGTATCTGGCCTTGAACCCGTCGGTGCGGATCATCGCGCCCTGGCGCGAATGGGAGTTCCGGTCCAGGCGGGAGTTGATTGAGTATGCCCATCGGCATGGGATTCCCGTGACGGCGACGAAGGCCAAGCCCTACAGCACCGACCAGAATCTGTTTCACGTGAGCTACGAAGGCGGGATTCTTGAGGATCCCTGGGCGGAAGCGCCGGAGGACATCTTCGAGATGACCGTCTCGCCGGAGAAGGCGCCGGCGAAACCGGCCTACGTCGAGATCGAGTACGAAGCGGGCAACCCCGTGGCCGTGAACGGCATGCGACTCTCGCCGGCTTTGCTGCTGGCACAGCTCAACCGGCTGGGCGGGGCGCACGGGATCGGCCGCGTTGATCTGGTGGAGAACCGATACATCGGCATGAAGTCGCGGGGCGTCTACGAAACCCCCGGCGGGACGATCCTGCACGTGGCGCATCGGGCTGTGGAGTCGCTGACGCTCGATCGGGAGGTCTTGCATCTGCGCGAGTCGTTGATCTCGCGCTATGCGGAGATGGTGTACAACGGCTATTGGCACACGCCGGAGCGCGAGATGCTCCAGGCCGCGATGGACGAGGCGCAGCGGGATGTCACGGGCACGGCTCGCGTCAAGCTTTACAAGGGGGCCTGCACCGTCGCCGGACGGCGGTCGGCCCGGTCGCTTTACCGGCTGGACATGGCCACGTTCGAGGAAGATGATGCCTATCGCCAGAAGGATGCCGAGGGCTTCATCCGTCTCAGTGCCCTGCGGTTGGCCATCAGGGCCTCGTGTAAGAAAAACATTCAATCAACGAAAGCGCGGCGCGGATGACCGGCAGAAAAAAACCCGAGGAGCAGAAGCCCGAGGGAAACAAACCATGGGCCGGCCGGTTCCGCCAGAGCACGGATCTGACGGTCGAGGCGTTCACGTCCTCGCTGGCGGTGGATCGCCGGCTCTATCGGCAGGATATCGCCGGGAGCATCGCGCATTGCCAGACGCTCCAGCGGGCCGCGGTGCTCACCAGACGGGAGGCCGACAAGCTCATTGCCGGGCTCCATCGGGTCGAACGGGAGATCAGCGAGGGGCGGTTCCGGTTCGCGCCGGCGCACGAAGACATTCACATGGCGATTGAGGCGCGGTTGACCAAACTCGTCGGCGCGGTGGGCGGCAAGCTGCACACCGGCCGCAGCCGGAACGATCAGGTGGCGCTCGATCTCCGGCTGTACCTCCGTGAGGCAGTCACGGATCTGCTGTCGGGACTGCGGCGGTTTCAGGCCGGCCTGGTCGCGCTGGCGCGCCGGGAGAGCAGCGTGGTGATGCCGGGTTACACGCATTTACAGCGGGCCCAGCCGGTCCTGCTCGCGCACCATCTCCTGGCGTACGTGGAAATGGCGGAGCGGGACAAGGGACGGCTGCGCGATGCGCTCCGGAGAATCAACGTCATGCCGCTCGGTTCGGGGGCGCTGGCGGGGACGAACTACCCGCTGGATCGGGCGTACACGGCCCGCTTGCTCGGCTTTCCGGAGGTCAGCCAGAACAGCCTGGACGCGGTCTCCGACCGTGATTTTGTGGTGGAGACGCTGGCGGCGCTCGCGCTGGTGATGGCGCATGCGTCCCGGTTCGCGGAGGAACTGGTGCTGTGGTCGTCCCAGGAGTTCGGGTTCGTGGAATTGCCGGACGCCTTTTGCACCGGCAGCAGTATGATGCCGCAGAAGAAGAATCCGGACGTGCCGGAACTGATCCGGGCCAAGACGGGACGTGTCTATGGGCACCTCATGGCCTTGCTGACCATCCTCAAGGGTCTGCCCTTGAGTTACAACCGTGACTTACAGGAAGATAAGGCCCCTCTCTTCGACGCCGTGGACACGGTCCGGGACTCGCTGGGACTGCTGGCGTCGCTGGTCGGGGGACTGTCGGTCCGCCGCGCGGCCATGGCGCGAGCGGCGACGGAGGGGTTTCTGCTGGCCACCGAGCTGGCCGATTACCTGGTTCTGAAGGGCGTGCCGTTTCGCCGGGCCCACGCCGTCGTCGGCCGGATTGTGCGGGACCGGCTGGATCACGGCAAGGACCTCACGGGGATCATCCTGGACGATCTACGGAGGTTCTCGCCGGCGTTCGAGAAGGACGCCCTGGACGTGCTCTCCATGGAAGGAGCGTTGGAGCGGAAGGCGCAAATCGGCGGGACCGCCCGCACGCGCGTGGAGGCGCGGCTCAAAGTCCTCCAGAAAGAGCTGCGGGCCGAGGGATGAGAGTCGCGACGCTCGCGAGGATGGTGCTGCTCATTGGGCTGATGATGGTCGCATGCGGCAAGAAGACCGCGCCCGTCCCACCGGAGGACGTGCCGCCGGGGAAGCAGGAACGGTCGAGTTCAAACGGATATGTCAGGCATTCTTTTTTGATTGAGGAGGTAACGCGATGCAGCTCATGAAGTTGTCACGGCCGCGCAAGCAGCGCAAGCTGTTGTTGGTGGATCCCTATCCGCGCGAGAGCCCCTATCATCTCGGGCCCAGCGAGCGGAAGGCGATCTGGTTTCCCAAACTCAGCCTGCCCGCGATCGCCGCCTATACGCCGGAGCATTGGGCGGTCGAAGTCCAGGACGAGGCCGTCCGTGAGATTGATCTCGATTATCCGGCGGACATGGTCGGGATTTCGGTAATGACCTGCTACGCGCCCCGCGCCTATCAGCTCGCCGACGAGTTTCGGAAACGGGGCGTGCCGGTCGTACTGGGCGGTGTGCATCCCACCTATTGCCCCGACGAAGCCCTGCAGCACTGCGATGCCATCGTGACGGGCGAAGCCGAAGAATCCTGGCCCCGGCTGGTGGACGACTTCGAGGCGGGGCGCATGCAGCGGCATTACAAGATGGAGCAGTTCCCGCCGCTGGACCATTACAAGCCGCCGCGGGTGGAGCTGCTCAGCGAGGACGCCTATATGACGCGGCAGTGCACGTTTACCACCCGGGGCTGCCATTTCGACTGCGAGTTCTGCAGTGTGTCGCCGTTCAACGGCAAGAGCACGCGGCGGCGGCCGGTCGCCGAGGTCGTGGCCGAGATCCAGCGGGTCAAGGGCTGGGTCTGCGAGGAACTGGTCGGGCGGATGGGACGCAGCTCGATGCTGGAGGCCCTTAAGATCGCCGCGAAAATCCGGTTTGGGATTGAGGACGGCTCCATCTTCGCGTTCGTCGACGACCTGCACAACAGTAACCGGGCTTATTGCCGGGAACTGTGGGCGGCCCTGAAGCCGCTGAACATCAAGTGGGGCTGTCAGTCTACGCTGTTTCTGGGCGACGATGCAGAGATGGTCAAACTGGCCGCCGAGAGCGGTTGCGTGTCGGTCTTTGTGGGCCTGGAGTCCATCGTCGAGGAGAGCCTGGGCGAGACGCACAAGCCCTTCAACAAGGTCAAGAAGTTCGAGGCAGAGATCAAGATGTTCCACGACCACGGGATCATGGTCAACCCCGGGATCGTCTTTGGCTTCGACAACGACGACGAGTCGGTCTTTGAGCGCACGCTCGAGTTCCTGATCAAGAACCACTGCGAGCTGGCGTATTTCAACGTCTTGACGCCGCTGCCGGGCACGCCGCTGCAGGCTCGGTACGAGGCCGACGGCCGGATCTTCGACCGGAACTGGGCGCACTATGACGGGAAGCACGTGACGTTCCGCCCGACCCGCATGACGCCCGAGCAGCTCCAGGAGGGCTTCCACTGGGCGCAGCATCAGTTCTACTCGCTGCCGAACATCTGGAAACGGATCTCCAACACCAGCCAGCGCATCATCCCGCGCTTCCAGATGAACTGGGAGTTCCGCCGGGTCATCAATCGGGCCTGCCCGAAAGGGGGACTGTCGCCGGTCGCCGCCGTCATCAAGTCCTTACAGGCCAAGCTGCCATCCGTCGAAATGGAAAATCCGATCCCCAACGCGCTGCTGGCCCTCAAGAAGGTGTCCGGACAGGTGGACCAGTTCCTCAGCATCAAGGCGCGCAAGCATGAGAAGCTGACGGCGCTCCTCGTAGACCTGGAAGGGGCGCTGGACCGGCTCAACGCCGCCGAGCTGAAAACGCTCTTGGCCGAGGCGGCGCTCAAAGCCAAGCTCGACATCATCGTGAACTTCGAGCACGTGCGTCACGCGACCCCGCAGGCGCTCATGACGCTCATGGACGGGGAGTTTTTCACAAAGGCCGCGCCTTCCGTGCGCGTGCGCTACCGGAAGATACAGGACGCGTTCGCCTCGTCTCTTGAGAGCATGAGTTTCCACGGAGTGGATCTCCTGGCCGAGGATCTCCAGGATGCCTGATTTCCACTACCAGGACGGCGAGCTCCATTGCGAGGCGGTGCCGCTTCGCATGATCGCGGAGCAAGTCGGTACGCCGTGCTATGTCTATAGCCACGCCACGGTGCTGCGCCAGTTCCGGGCCTTTGACGCCGCGTTCAACGAGATCCCGCATCTCGTGGCGTATGCCGTCAAGGCCAATTCCACTCTGGCCCTGCTGCGGTTGTTGGCCAAGGAGGGTGCGGGCGCGGACATCGTGTCGGGGGGCGAGCTCTACCGGGCGCTGCAGGCGGGGATCGAGCCGCAGCGGATCGTGTTTGCGGGAGTCGGCAAGTCCGACTCCGAAATCCGCGACGCCCTGGAGGCGAACATTCTGATGTTCAATGTCGAGTCCTCAGCGGAACTGCTGGCCATCGACCGGGTGGCGAGCGGGATGAAGACCAGAGCGCGGGTGGCCCTCCGCATCAATCCCGATATTGATCCGCAGACGCATCCGTATATTTCCACCGGCCTGAAGAAGAGCAAATTTGGGATCAGCGCCGAGCGGGCGTTGGAAGAATTCAAGCTGGCGACGACCCTGCCGCACATCGAGATCGTCGGCGTCCACAAGCACATCGGCTCGCAGCTCACCCAGGTCAGTCCCTTTGTGGATGCGATCAAGAAAATGCTTCTGCTGATCGAGCAGTTGGCGGGGATCGGGGTGCGGATTCGCTATTTGAACGTCGGAGGCGGGCTCGGGATCATCTATCAGGACGAGACGCCGCCCAAGCCCCAGGACTTGGCGCAGGCCATTGCGCCGCTGGTCAAGGACTTGAAGTGCCGGCTGATCTTCGAGCCGGGGCGCTCGATTGTGGGGAATGCCGGTGTGCTGGTGACGACGGTGCTCTATCACAAGGCCAACCCGGACAAGACGTTCCTGATCGTGGACGCGGCCATGAACGACCTCATCCGCCCGTCGCTCTACGGCGCGTACCATGAGATCAAGCCGGTGCGCGAGGTCCGCGACAAGTTGAAGAAGCAGGTCCTGGTGGACGTGGTCGGGCCGGTCTGCGAATCGGGAGACTTTCTCGCCAAGGATCGGATGATGCCGCTGGCGGACCCGGGCGAGCTGCTCGCCGTGATGAGCGCCGGCGCCTACGGATTCAGCATGGCCTCTAACTACAACTCGCGGCCCCGCGTGGCTGAGGTGCTGGTGCAGGGCGGAGCGTTCCACGTCATTCGGGCGCGGGAGGCGTACGCCGACCTCGTGCGCGGCGAGACGATTCCGGCGTTTCTCACGTAAGAGGAGGCCATGAAGACGGTACGCAAGAAGATTCCCTTTATGAAGTTGTCCGGCGCGGGCAACGACTTCATCGTGGTGGACAACCGGGATCGCGTGATCGCCCCCCGGACGATGTCGGCCTTCGTGGCCGGTGTCTGCCGCCGCCATCTCTCGGTCGGCGCGGACGGACTCATTTTTCTGGAGAACTCCCGCAACTATGATTTCCGCTGGCGGTTTTACAACAACGATGGCGGCGAGGCCGAGTTCTGTGGGAACGGCGCTCGCTGCGTGGCGCGGTTCGCGTATCTGAAGAAGATCGCGCCCAAGACCATGCGGTTTGAAGGCCTGGCCGGCGTCGTCGAAGCCGAGGTGGACGGCGCGCAGGTCATGGTCCGCGTGCCGGCGCCGAGCGGCGTCCGGCTGAACATCCGCCTGGCCATCCCGCCACATCGCCGACGGAGGGAGGATGCGTTGGGGCAGGGGATCGTGTCGCAGAAGGGGACGATGCTGGAGGGCCATGCCGTCAATACGGGCGTGCCGCATTTCGTCTACTTCGTTCACGACACGTCCACGGCGGAAGTCATCGGGATCGGACGTCCGATCCGCCGGCATGAGCGGTTCCAACCGGCCGGGACGAACGTCAACTTTGCCCAGGTGGTGGACCGGCATACCATCAAAATCAGGACCTACGAGCGCGGTGTCGAGGATGAGACGCTGGCCTGCGGGAGCGGCGCGCTCGCGTCGGCCTTGCTGTCCGCCCTGGTTCACAAGGTGGAGTCGCCGATCACGGTGATCCCCCTCAGCCGGGCGCCCCTGTGCGTGTCGTTCACACAGCGCGGCGAGCAGTTTATGAACCTCACGTTGACCGGCGAAGCGCGGGCGGTCTATGAGGGTCACCTGCGGCCTGAGGCATGGGAGGATCAAGGGACATGACGTTCACAGGCTCGCTGGTCGCCATCATCACGCCGTTCCGCGACGGCCGGATTGATGAGCACGCTCTTGGCGATCTGATCGAGTGGCAGATTGCGAACGGAACCGACGGGATCGTGCCTTGCGGGACGACGGGTGAGTCCGCCACGCTGACCCACGAGGAGCACAAGCGGGTCGTCGAGTTGACCGTCGAGGTCGTGAAGCGCCGTGTGCCGGTGATCGCCGGGACGGGCTCCAATGCGACGGAGGAGGCGATTGCGCTTACCCGCCATGCCCGCTCGGCCGGGGCGGACGCCGCGCTGCTCATTTCGCCCTACTACAACAAGCCGAGCCAGGAGGGCCTCTACCGGCATCACAAGGCGATTGCCGAGGCGGTGGAGATGCCGCAGATTCTCTACAACATTCCCGGTCGGACGGCGGTGAATCTGGCGCCCGCGACCGTGGCGAGGCTGGCGCAATGCCGGAACATCGTCGGGATCAAGGAGGGCGCGGGGTCGCTCCAGCAGGTGAGCGAGATCGTGCAGGCGTGCGGCAGCCGGTTCACGGTGCTCTCGGGCGACGATGCGCTGACGTTGCCGATGATGGCCGTGGGGGCCACGGGCGTCATCACGGTGACGGCCAATGTGGCGCCCGCCGACATGGCGGCGATGGTGGATGCGTGGGCGGCCGGCGACATGGCGAAGGCCCGTGTGCTGCACTACAGACTCTATCCGTTGTTCCAGGTGCTGTTTGTGGAAACGAATCCGATCCCCGTCAAGCAGGCCCTGGCGCTGATGGGCCGGGCCACGGCCGACGTGCGTCTGCCGCTCTGCCCGATGGCGCAGGAGAATCTCGATACGCTCGCGCGGGCGATGAAGGACTACGGGCTGATCGCGTAAGGGCGTCACCGTCCCACAAGGACAACCAGTGGTCAAAGTTATCGTCACAGGAGTAGGCGGGCGTATGGGGGCTCGGCTCGTCAGCCTCGTGAAGGAGTCGTCCGACTTCCAATTGGTGGGCGCGGTGGAACGCAAAGGCCATCCGGTGGTCGGCTCGGACGCCGGCGAGATCGCAGGGTGCGGTCGGATGGGAGTGGTGGTGACCGATAATCTGACCGCGCTTGCTGACCGCGCCGACGTGCTCATCGAGTTTACCGCTCCCAACGTGACGCTCATGCATCTGGCGATTATGGCCGCCTCCCGGAAAGCGATGGTGATCGGCACCACCGGATTCTCCACCGCGCAACTGGCCGAGCTCCGCACACTCGCCCAAACGATTCCCTGCGTGTTTTCGCCCAACATGAGCATGGGAGTGAACGTCATCCTGAAGGTGCTGGCCGAAATGGCCAGGGCGTTCGGCGCAGACTACGACATCGAGATCCAAGAGGCCCATCACCGGCTCAAGAAGGATGCCCCCAGCGGGACCGCGCTCAAGATCGCCCAAGTGCTGGCCGAGGCCACCGGCAGGGATCTCGACCAGGTGGCGGCGTACGGCCGCAAGGGCATGATCGGCGAGCGCAAACGGGGGGAGATCGGCATGCAGGTGATCCGCGCGGGCGACATCGTCGGCGATCACACCGTGCTCTTCGGCGGGCCGGGGGAGCGGATCGAGGTCACGCATCGGGCCCAGAGCCGCGACACATTCGCCCGCGGTGCGCTCCGGGCCGCGCAGTGGGTGGTCGCGAAACCGCTGGGTCTGTACGACATGCACGACGTGCTGGGGTTGAAGTAGGGAAGCCGGGGGACGACAACCATCGAACCTGCCCGTTACCCCGCAAGCCCAATCGCGCGTTTGGCGATGGCATCACCCGTTGCGGAAGGGGATCATCACATGAACGTCGTTGTGGCGGTGGATGGATCGAAATATGGACGGTGGGCGGTGCAATGGGTCGGCGGGATGCCTTTCGTCAAGAGGCCGGCGGTCACGGCCCTGCACGTCGTGGACCTGGCCGCGCTGCGGGCGCCGTTTGTGCCGCAGCCGGCGATGATCGGCTACGAGGGCTATCTCCAGGCGGAGAAGAAGCGGATGGAGAATCGGGCGAAAAAAGCCGTGGCTGAAACCATGGTGCTGCTCACGTCGCTCACGCTCCGCGGGAGAGTGACCGTGGAGAAGGGGCATGTGGCGCCGGCGATTCTCACGCATGCCGGGAGGCGCGTCGGCCTGGTGGCGCTCGGCAACCGGGGGCTGGGCAACTTCGACCGGTTCTCCCTCGGGAGCGTCTCCTCGCAGGTGATGCTGCATGCGCCCTGCTCGGTCCTGGTGGTCAAGCAGCCGCCGCGGCCGATCAGGCGGATCCTGCTGGCGGTGGATGGCTCGAAGACCTCTGACCGCGCGCTGCACTTTCTGCTGCGCGAATTGAAACCGGCGAAGAAGGGCGAGATCGAGGTGATCGTCCTGTATGTCTTGCCGCCGTTCGCCTATTCGGAAGTCGCAGTTGCGGGAATCAACCTGGCCCATCGCTATGCGGACAGACTGGAGGATGCCGGGTATTGTGTACATGAGGCGTACATGCCGGGCGATCCGGCGGACGAGATCGTCGCAGCCGCGAAGAGCCGGCGGGCGGACCTGGTCGTGGCCGGCGCCAAGGGTTTGAGCGCGGTGGAGCGCTTTCTCCTCGGCAGCGTCTCGACCAAGCTGACGCGGCACTGTCCCTGTTCCATCCTGGTCGTACGGTAATATGGAGACCGCGATCGAGGCGATGAAACAGGGCGCCTACGATTATGTAACGAAGCCGCCTGGTGAGCGATGAAGCGGTCCGCTTGACACGTCCGGAATAGTTCATCCATACTGGAGGATAAATGGAGGAACTATGGCAACGCTGAACATCAAGAACCTTCCTGATCCGCTTTACGGAAAGCTCCGAGCACTCGCCAAGCGCCGGCGTCGTTCCGTGGCTCAGGAAGTCATCCAAATTCTGACCCGGGCCACCGAAGAGCCTGTTCCACTCTCGATACTTGCTCTCAAGGGGCTTGGCAAGGAAATCTGGCGCGGGGTTGATCCGACAGCGTATGTGGAACAGGAACGCCGCTCGTGGGATTGATGGAGGACATTGCCGGCGGGCCAGTGGGCCTGGATACGGCCATTTTCATCTACTTCATCGAAGAGCACCCGCGGTTTCTGTCCCTCGTGGAACCCCTCTTTGTTGCCCTTGATGCCGGTCCGCTGGAGGGGATCACGTCAGACCTGACCTTGCTTGAAACACTGGTTGTGCCCTATCGCGTAGGAAACGGCGCGCTGGCAGAGCGCTACGAGGCGCTACTTACCAGAAGCCGCGGCATCCGCCTGGTTGAACTGCACCGGCCCCTTCTACGAGCTGCCGCGCAGCTTAGGGCACGCCTTCGAGTCACGACTCCGGATGCGATGCAACTTGCGGCCGCCCTCGGCACGAACTGCGCGACCTACCTCACGAACGATCGGGCACTCCCCGCTGTCGCTGGACTACGCGTTTTACAGCTCCGTGACTATCTGCCCGCCGGCTGAGGACCAGAAGAAAAATCGGTTGCGAAGCGAAGACTCTCGTTCCCATACCATGACGTTGCGAAACACGGCACGGGGGTGGAGATGTCACATGATGCGGTTTTGCCTTCCGGTCGGCGAATAGGGTATTCTCTGCGCGATGCGTAAGAAGATCACGATCATCGGGGCCGGGAATGTCGGGGCGACCGTGGCGTTGTGGGCAGCCGTCCATGAACTGGGGGATGTCGTTCTGTTCAACCGGACGCCCGGGCTGGCGAAAGGGAAGGCGCTGGACTTGAAGTCAGCCTCGCCTATCGGGGGGTTCGACCTGGCGATTGTCGGTACGGATCGCTACGAGGACACGAAGGATTCAGACGTCGTGGTCGTCACGGCCGGCTTGCCTCGCCAACCCGGCATGTCCCGGGATGAACTGCTGGACAAGAATGCCGCGCTGGTCCGTGATTTCTGCGCGCAGGTCGCGCACTATTCGCCGAACAGCGTCCTGATCGTCGTGTCCAATCCCGTTGACGCCATGGTGCATGTGGCGTATCAGGCCAGCGGTTTCCCGAAGAGCCGGGTGATGGGCATGGCCGGCATCCTCGACTCGTCCCGGTTCCGCACCTTCATCGGCCTGGAACTGGGCGTGTCGGTCGAGGACATCAGCGCGCTGGTTCTGGGCGGTCACGGGGATTTCATGGTGCCGCTGCCGCAGCACGCCTCGGTGAGCGGCATCCCCCTGACCGATCTGCTGTCGGAGGACCGCATCCATGCCCTGATCGAACGGACGCGGCACGGCGGGGCGGAAATCCTGTTGCTGCAGAAGGTGAGTTCCGCCTTTTACGCGCCGGCGGCGGCCGTGGATCAGATGGTCGAAGCGATTGTCCGTGACAAGAAGCGCGTCCTGCCCTGCGTGACCTATCTGCAAGGCGAGTATGGCATTGACGGTATCTTTATGGGGGTGCCCGTCCTGCTTGGCGCGGGTGGAGTCGAGCGCGTGTTCGAGCTGAAACTGAATCAGGCCGAGCTCGCGGCGCTGCAGAAGTCCGCTGAGGCGGTCCGGACGCTGGTCGCGCAAGTCCGCTTTTAGTGCCATGGCGCCGTCGGAGATGACGCTGCGGAGTCCTCGCAACATGGTAATGCTCGGGGTGGTGGTCGCGGCCGCGATCGCGGGAGTGCTGGTCCTGCGAACGCACCAGCACGGACAGGCGAATCGGAGCCTGTGCGGCGAGATCGAACCGGGCGGCCGGCGGTCCGATCTCATCATTGCCCTGGGCGCGCCGCGGGCCACCAAGGCGAATCCGGCCCGGACGCGTCTGGTGCTGTCCTTCACGAGCCCTCTGTTTACCGCGCAGCCTATTCGGGCGGTCGTGAACGTCCGGGATGATGTCGTCATGGAAATCGATTGCGGTGATGGACGGGTCAAGACCTTCGACAAGTACTGACGTCCGGGCCGGCGGCCGGCGCGCCGCGATCCTGACCGTCACGGCCGTCCTGGCGGCTGGGCTCTCGGCCTGGGCTGTTCCTGTCGCGGCGCACCATACGTCCCTTCATCAGGAGGCCGTCCAGGCGGCGCGGGTCGCGCTCGCTGAAAAGAAAGATCCACAGATGGTCAGGCGCCTGCTTGAAGGCCCGTGGGGGGAGCAGCCCTCAGACAGCGACACCCCCTACCTGCTGGGCGTGGCGCATTTTCTTCTGTACAATCCCGATCAATCCCTCGCCTGGTTTGAGCGATGCCTCGCGAACGAGACGCAAAGTGGAGACTCGCCTCAGCGTCTGGACTGCCTGTACTGGAGCGGGCGGGCCGGCGCCATGAAGGCCGCCTTCGCCTGGTACTATCGGGAATCCATCCTGGAAGGCCTGGTCAAAAGCCGACGGGCGATCGGGGCCGCGCTTGATCGGTACGAGCACGTCTTGTCGAAGGCGCCGGATCACGTGGGGGCGATGTTATCGCAGGCCGAATACTATATGGCGGCGCCGTACCTGCCGCCGCTGGCCTATGGCGATGTCGTCACAGCACGCGCGCTCGTCGCCAGGGCACTGGCGCTGGAGGTCGACAATCCCCGCGCGCAGTATCTCCAGGCCCGGCTAGACCTCTATGCTAACAACCGGCGTGATCAGGCCCGGGCCGGGTATGCCAGGGTCAGACACTTGCTGGAGAGGGGCATCGGCGGGCTGGAGATTGTTCTCCTGCAACGCTGGGTGGATTTTGCGCAGGCCGAAGTGGCGTTTCTCGATCAGGACTATCCGGCAGCGATTGCCTATGCGGACGCGTACATCCGGCAGGTGCCCGATGGGGCGGATGGGTACGCGCTCAAGGGCGCTAGCCTCAAATTCCTGGGACAGGAAGCAGACGGCGAGGCGCAGATCAAAAAAGCGCGGGAGTTCAACCCGCGTGTGCGCCGGTACCGGGAGCCGTAACCGCCTTCAGATTGACCATTTGGGGGAACTCTGTATACTGTCAAGTCCGTCGTCACGACGCGAACCCTGGCGAATAAGGAGTGCAGATCATGAAAGGGTACCTGCTGATCGTCTTATTGTTGCTCTTTGTCTGGGCCAGCAAGGATAAACTTCCGGCCGAATATCAGTTCTGGAAAAAGGACGTTGCGACGGTCACGGTCCAGAATAACTCGGGCCAGGACCTCCAGGAGGTGGCGCTCGTGGTGTTTTCAGCGCCGTATCAGGTCGGAACCATCAAGAAGGATAGGGACAAAACGGTGACTGTTCGACGGCTCCGTGAGAGTACCGAGGTGGTGATTCGGTTCACGCACGGGAGCGAAACGGTCGAGCGTCACGCCGGCACGCTGGACGAGGAGGATCACTACAAGATGACCATCATCGTGACGCTCGGCGGGGTGATCGTTGTGCAGGAAAATCCAGAGACCACAGAAGAGGACGCGGTCGCCACCCCATAGCCCCTAGCCTCGTGCCTGCCTCGTCTCTCCCGCTCATTGTCTGCTTCGGCGACAGCCTCACGGTGGGTTTTCAATCCCCCACGCCGGACTGTCCTGATGTCCTCGAAACGCCCTATGGCCGATATCTGGAAAAGCGTCTCCGTGGACGCGCGCTGGTCCACGTGAGCGGCATCTGCGGCGAGTTGACCACTGACATGGTGCACCGCTTCGAGTGCGACGTGGTGAGTCGCAGGCCCGCGTGGACGGTGATCCTCGGGGGCACGAACGATCTGGGATGGGCACGCCGGCCCTCGGAGATCATGCGTTCGCTTGTCACGATGTATGAGCGGGCCGTTGCCGCGAGCGTCTGTCCGGTCGCGGTCACCGTCCCGTCAATCCGTGGCTTCGACGATCATATTCCGAGGCGGATCGAGTTGAATCGCCTGATCGTCGCCTACTGCGCCGGCCATGCGCTTCCGTGCGTGGACCTCTTCACCGCCACGGCGGAGCCTGAGACCGGGCGTCTGGCCGAGCCGTACTCAAACGACGGCCTGCACCTGACCACGGCGGGCTACGAACTGCTGGCGGATCTGCTGTACGACCAGGTGTTCAAGGACCTGTCTCTTCCTAATCGATCCGGGCCGGCGAGGGGACGTCTTTGAAGAGGTGGTCGGCGATGCGGCGCGCCGTCGCCAACTGGTCTGCCGGATCGGTCGCCGACAGGGCCTGCTTCAGCAGGTCCCCCAGTGCGCCGTCGCGTTGGGCAATGAACCGGAGGTGCTCGACGGGCGAGGCGGGCCAGAATCCCCGGAGCTGGTAGAAAGCGTTGATGCTTTCGTCCAGGAAGATGGAGAGCAGGTGTCGGGCGACGGCTGAATCAGCTTGCCGATCTTCCGCTTTGCCCAGCCAGTGAAGGGTGTCCGTGCGAAGCCGGATTTTCTCATGGATCGTCAGCGGAGGCGGGCCTTGCCGAAAACGGGCGTGGGCTGTGTATAGGAGTTGGGACCCCACCGCGTCAAGTTCGAAGAGAACCTGGGCTTTGCGAAGAATGATGGGCAGGCGCGGCGAGGTCTGCACCTGTTCGTCGGCGACAGACACGCCGAGGTAGCGGATGTCGATGGTTCGGGTGAGCACCCGAACTATCTCGTGGCTGTGGTCTTTCCCCAGGACCAGGACCAGTAAGTCCACGTCGCTGTGGGGCAGGAGCGCATCCAGGGCAGCCGACCCGAGCAAAATGATGGCGGCTAGATCGCCGCCGCGTTTGGCTTTGACGTACCGGACCGCCTTGGCGAGGATCTGCGCGATTTCCGGGACGGGCGCCGGTTTCGTCGGCGCGACCGTGCCGTCGTCGAAGGTCACGTCGTTGGAGAGGGGCGTTGCCATGATGCGGACGCATTCTAGCATGTCCGCGGCCCGCGTTGACAATAAGAGAGGCATCACATAGAGTAACGAACCTGGGGGGACGGATGAGCGATCGGCGGACCGTCAAGTTCTATCAGGCCGATGTCTTTACCGACACCGTCTTTGGGGGGAACCCCGTGGCGGTGATCCCCGACGCGGACGGCCTGGATGCGTGGGAGATGCAGAAAATTGCGCGGGAGATGAATCTCTCCGAGACCGTGTTCGTGCTGTCCCCGACCGATCCGTCCGCGGCGTACCGCCTCCGGTTCTTCACCCCCACGCGGGAAATTCCCTTCGCCGGCCATCCCGTCATCGGGGCGTTCTACGTGCTGGCCCATCTGGGTGTCCTGCGCTTTCAGGAACCGGTCACGCGTCTGCACCAGGAGACCAGCATCGGCGTGTTTCCCCTCGATCTCATGGTGAGGGACGGGCTCGTCCGCCACATCATGATGAGCCAGCCCAAGCCGGAATTTCTGGGGACGGTGGAGCCGCTCCGCGACCTCTTGGAAGTGGCCAAGGCGGTGTCGGTGCCCAAGACGCAGATCACGGGGACCGGGCTTCCGGTGGAAGTGGTGTCGACGGGATTTCCGGTTATGATCGTCCCGGTCCGTACTCTGACGGCGGTTTCCCAGGCGAGTCCCGATATCGCGTTGCTCAACAGCGTCTGCGAGCGACATAAGGCGCAGGGCCTGATGCTTTTCACGACGGTCACGGTCGAGGCGTGGGCCGCGGTCCACACCCGGATGTTCGCCTCGCCGGTCGGGGTGATCGAAGACCCCGCCACAGGGTCCACCAGCGGCGCCCTGGGGGCCTACCTCGTCAAGCACGGCGTGGTGGACGTCGGTCCGACGACCGAGATTATCTGTGAGCAGGGCCATGAGGTGGACCGTCCGTCCCGGCTGATCGTGCATGTCCATTCGGACGATGACGAAATCCAATCGGTCAATGTCGGAGGGCAGGCGGTCATGGTGATCGAAGGCGTGGTGAGGTTGTAACGAGATGAAAGCCGCGCGGTTCCATCAGCACGGCGGGCCTGAGGTGATCCGGTACGAGGACGCATCCGACCCCACGCCGGGGCCGGGCGAGGCGCTGATCCGGGTCAAGGCGTGCGCGCTCAATCGCCTCGACCTGTGGATTCGGCAGGGCATCCCTGCCTTCCAGACGCCGTTGCCCCATATCGGCGGGTGCGACGTGGCCGGTCTTGTCGAACAGGTTACGGAGAACGGCGCCGGCCTGAAGCCGGGCGAGCGGGTGTTTGTCGCGCCGGGTCTCTCCTGCTGGGGATGTAAATCCTGCCTGAGCGGCCGGGACAATCTCTGCGTCGCCTATCGGATTCTGGGCGCGCAGGTGGACGGGGGCATGGCCGAATTCGTGAAAGTGCCCGCGATCAACGTGATCCCGATTCCCGGTGCGCTGTCCTTCGAGCAGGCCGCCGCGTTCCCCTTGACGGCCGTCACCGCCTGGCACATGCTGTTCGGCCTCGCCAAACTTCAGCCGGCGGAAGACGTGCTGATACTCGGAGCGGGAAGCGGCGTCGGCAGCATGGCGATCCAGATGGCCCGCGCCGCGGGCGCCAGGGTTTTCACGACCGTGGGCTCGGAAGACAAGGTTGAGAAAGCCCGGGCGTTGGGGGCCGAGGTGGTGCTGGATCACAGGCGGGATGATCTCGCCGAGCGCGTCAAACAGGCCACCGATGGGCGGGGGGTGGATGTGGTGATCGAGCACATCGGCCCCGCCACCTGGGGGCAGAGTCTCAAGTCGCTGGCCAAGGGCGGGCGACTGATCACCTGCGGCGCAACCTCTGGGCCGGAGGTGAAGATAGACCTGCGCGCTCTGTACATGCGCCAGACGACCGTGATCGGGTCCATCATGGGCGCCAGGGATGAATTGCTGGCTGCCGCCAAATGGATGGGTGAGGGGCGGATCACGGCCGTAATCGATTCGGCGTTCCCCCTCACAGAAACCCGCGCGGCCCACGAGCGCATGCTGGACCGGACGCTGTTCGGGAAAATCGTGTTGACGCTCTGAGAGAATAAAAGGAGGGTTTTCATGCTTGCACTCCAAGAGACGATGACTAAAAACCTCAAGACGATTCGCCAGGACACGACGATCCAGGAGACGGCCCGGCGGATGAAGGAGGACAAGGTGAGTTCGCTGTTGGTGGAACGGGACGGGCAGATGGTGGCCATTGTGACGGAAACCGACATCGTCCGGAAGGCCGTTGCGAGGGGAGCCGATCTAGGCAAGGCGAAGGTGGAGACCATCATGTCGGCGCCCATCGCCTCGATCGAGATTCAGCGGACGCCTCAGGATGCCCACGACATGATGGCTGATCTGGGGGTGCGGCACCTGGCCGTGACCGACAAAGGGGCGATCGTGGGACTGCTCTCGGTGCGGGACTTGCTCGTCTACTTCAAAAGAGTTTCAGAGCCGCGGATCACCCAGGATTAGAGGGCAATCCCAGGGCTATTTCGTCAGTTCCTGCGCCATGTGGCCCAGCTCGTTGAGAATGAGCTTGTCCATGGCGAGCAGGACGGCCGTTTCCGATCCGGGGATCGACATGACGATCGTGCCTTTGTAGAGGCCGGCCGTGGCGCGGCTCATGATCGCCGCGGAGCCGATGTCCTGGTAGCTGAGGGCGCGGAAGATCTCGCCGAACCCGTCCAGCCGTTTTTCCAGCAGGCCGTCGATCGCCTCGAATGTGGAGTCACGCCGGGAGATGCCCGTCCCGCCGTTGACGATGATGGCCTGCACGTGACGATCCTTGGCGCCCTGCTTGATCAGCTTCCGGATGACCGGCGGGTCGTCTTTCACAAGGTGGTAGGAGACGACGGTGTGGCCGCGTCCTGTCAAAGCGCGCATAATCAGCGCGCCGCTCGTGTCGTTTTCGGGCCTGCGCGTGTCGCTGCAAGTAATAACCATGCAGGGGACGGATTGCGGCGCGGCGGCTTTGTGCGCCTTGTGCGACGGTTTGCTCTGAGGCTCGGCGGGCATGGGCGGTTACCCCCACACGTCATCCGGCATCCTCAGCCGGTCCACTGGCGTGCCCTTGCTGATGTGCTCGTCGAGAATGGCCGGCACGTCGGCTTCGGTGATGCCTTTGTACCAGACACCGTCCGGGTAGACGACGACGGTGGGGCCCATCTGGCAGGGGCCCAGGCAGTCCGTGGGGGTCACGATGACCTGGCCCATCAGGCTGCGTTCCATGACGCCGAAATTGAACTGATTGAGAAGCCCCATGGCGCCGCGCTCTCCACATGAACCTTTGGGGTGCCCCGGAGGGCGGGTATTTTTGCACACGAGGATGTGAGCGGTAGGTTTGGGCATGGCGACTCCTTACATTGAAGGTGAGAGAAGCACTTACTTGTACAGAATGGCGTTTCGGCTTGTCAAGGCGGCGGACTGGTCATGACCGCTGAGCCACGGCCACGCTCCCGTTTTTTCATCTGGCTTGAATGGGGCGCCGTGGTGTTGCTGGTCGGCGGCGTGGCCGGGTACATGCTCTGGAAGCCGCTGGACCCGATGGGCGATCCGCGGGCCGCGCAGGCGCTGGCGCTGGTGCAGACGCATCCGGCGCGCGCCGCCTCGTCAATCCGGAAGGCCATCGGCGACCTTGTGAAGGCCAATCAGAGGGCGGATCGGTCGCCCTCCATCAGCGATTGGTCGGTGCGACCGGATGACCAGTCCGGTGAACGGGACAGCTACCAGGTGCGCCTGGTGGTGCGCCTGCCGGGCGATCAGCCGCACCGGTGGATCGAGTGGGAATATCTTTGGAGGGTCCGGCTGTCGCCTCCCGCCGTGATTCCGCTTTCACGACCGGCGGTGGACATCATGCCGTAGCGGAGCCTGTTGCACACACCCACAACGATCTCCGGTGTAGATAGCAAGTTAACTTGTCCGGTTTATGTAGCACATGATCTGTCCGGTTTTCGATGCCGCGGGTTTTGGGGGTCGTGGCCCGAAATTATTTCGCACACACTGCCCCCAGGGTCAACGCGCGG
>Ga0213870_1000256_pt1 | contig 28204 bp, 29 predicted proteins | sample WICALVC2017_Meta_FD_160119 | JGI IMG/M metagenome (GOLD analysis project Ga0213870, IMG submission 160119) | Freshwater microbial communities from subterranean cave lake in Wind Cave National Park, South Dakota, United States - WICALVC2017 | ecosystem: Environmental > Aquatic > Deep subsurface >... | reverse complement strand
GGATCGTGGCGCTGGTGGAGGGCAGGGCCGGGGGGTGAAACAGATCCTGGCGTTTGTGTGCGTGCTCGCGCTCGTCGGCGCGGTGGCGGCGTACGGTCATCGCGCGTTGAACCTGCCGGTGCAGCAGACTGAAATCCATCACGTCGTGGAGGTGCCAGAGGGCGCCTCGTTCCAGGAAACGGCCGACCTGCTCGCCCAGGAGGGTCTCATCATGAGCCCCTCCTGGTTCCGCCTGCTGGGGAAGTTTCGGGATGCCGAGCAGAAGATCAAGCCGGGCGAGTACGATCTGCATACCGCCATGCGTCCCGCCGAGATTCTCGACGCCCTCGTCACGGGCAAGGTCATTCAGCACCGCGTCCTGATCCCCGAAGGCCTGACGGCTGTGCAGATCAGCACGCTTCTGGGCGAGGCTGGTATTGCCGAGCCGACCGATGTGGCCAGACTGGTGTCGGATCCCGGCTTCGTTGCGTCCCTCGGCGTCGAGGCGCCGACGTTGGAAGGGTATCTGTTTCCCGACACCTATCACTTCCCGCGACGGGTCAGGGCGGAGCATGTCGTTAAAACGATGGTCAGCCGGTTCCGGCAAGTCTACACGCCGGAGTTGCAAGCGCGCGCGGCGGCGCTCGGCATGACGGAACGCCACATGTTGACGCTGGCCTCGATCATCGAGAAGGAAACCGGCCAGGATGCCGAGCGGCCCGTGATCTCGGCGGTCTTTCACAATCGTTTAAAGCGCGGGATGCCGCTGCAGAGCGATCCGACGGTCATCTACGACATTCCCAATTTCACCGGCAACCTGACCCGCGCGGACTTAACGAGGCATACTCCGTTCAACACCTACACGAGCACAGGGCTACCGCCTGGTCCTATCGCCAATCCAGGGGCCAGATCCGTCATGGCGGCGCTGAATCCCGCGCCGGTGGATTATCTCTTCTTCGTCTCCAAGAACGACGGGACGCATCACTTCTCGGCCACCCTGGACGAGCACAACCGCGCCGTCCAGCGCTATCAGAAGCGGAGGCGCGGCGCGCGCAAAGCGGCGCGATAGTCTTGCGGTCACACCTCGTATTCGAGCCTTGCATTTGCGGTGAAAACACGCTAACTACTAGGACGGCATGAAGCTCTCCAAGGAACGCGTGGCGGCCCTGTCGGCATTGCTGGTGGACAAGCTGACCGCCGGCGGGATGATCGAGCTGGTGGGGGAGCGCCAGGCGCTGGTCCGGTCGCTGGAGCGGGTCGTCACCGATGAACTCAGCGTCGAGGACCGCATCAACGCCCAGGCCAAGGAGTTGATGCGCAAATATGAAGCCGAGATCGCCAAGGGCCACATGGACGAGCACCAAATCTTTCTGAGGATCAAAAAGCAGTTGGCGAAGGAGCAAGGCGTGATTCTCTGATGAGCCTGAGCGATGAGAAGACCAGCCATCTGTCGCATCTGATTCTGAATCACGTCAAGAATCCCGCCCACGCGCGTCTGAAGGTCGAAGAGGTCACCGTCTTGCGCGAGATCAAGCGCGTGCTGGCTGCGGAGGTGAAGGTGGATGCCGAGATGGACGTGGTCGTCCGCCGCCGCCTGGCCTCCTATTCCCGTCCGCCGGCGGACGGGTCGGTCGAGTGGGAGACCCTCTATCGCAAGACGTTGGAAGAAGAGATGCGGAAGCGGAAGAAAGCATAGGAGGATGAAGACACCGATGGCCGACAACCAACAGTCGGAGACATTTTATTTGGAGCAATTCGGCATGACCGACCGCGGGGTCCTGGCGGCCATGGGGCGCGTCAAGGTCCGGGACGTGGACTATGCGGATCTCTACTTCGAGCGCAGCGTGGCCGAGTCCATTTCGATGGAAGAGCGCCTGGTCAAGCGGGCATCGTCGAGCATCTCGCAAGGAGTCGGTGTCCGGGCCACATCCGGAGAGAAGACCGGCTATGCCTATTCGGATGACATCACGCTGAGACAATTGGAGCAGGCGGCCGAAACGGCGCGCTACATTGCCCGCTCGCCCGCCGGCGCAGGCACGATCCCGGCGATCCGGATCGGACAGCCCACCCGGAACTTGTACCCTGTGGCGCTGCCGGCCACCGAGGTGGCGACCGGTGAGAAAGTCGAACTGTTGCAAAAAATCGATGCGCTGGGCCGTGCCTATGATCCGCGGATCACGAACGTGATGGCTTCGTTCAACACGGAATACAAGACCGTCCTGATCGCCGACTCGGACGGCCAGGTGGTGGGGGATGTGCAGCCCCTGTCGCGGTTACAGGTGACGTGCATTGCCGAAGAAGGCGGCCAGCGACAAATAGGCACCTATGGCGGCGGCGGACGTGGCGAGTTTGCCTTCTTTTTGGAAGAGGGTCGCTGGGAACGCTATACCAGGGAAGCGGCCCGTCAGGCCATCCTTAATCTGAACGCTGTGGACGCGCCGGCCGGTCCGATGACCGTGGTGTTGGGGGCCGGCTGGCCCGGCATTCTGCTGCACGAGGCCATCGGGCACGGGTTGGAAGCCGATTTCAACCGCAAGAAGACGTCGGCCTTTTCCGACCGCATCGGACAGGCGGTGGCCTCGGAACTCTGCACGATCGTGGACGACGGCACGTTGGCCTTCCGGCGGGGCTCGTTGAACGTGGACGATGAGGGCACGCCGACGAGTCGCACGACGCTGATCGAGAAGGGCGTGCTGCGCGGCTATATCACGGACAAGCTCAATGCGCGGCTCATGGGCATTCCGCTCACCGGCAACGGCCGGCGCGAAAGTTTCCAGTGTATGCCGATGCCGCGCATGACCAACACCTTCATGCTGCCGGGTGAGTCCGCGCCGGAGGACATCATCCGATCGGTCACACGCGGGCTGTACGCCGTGTCGTTCAGCGGCGGGCAGGTGGACATCACCAACGGCAAGTTCGTGTTTTCGGCGAGCGAGGCCTACCTGATCGAGAACGGCCGGATCACGACGCCGATCAAAGGCGCGACGTTGATTGGCAGCGGCCCGGAGATTCTCAAAAAGGTATCCATGGTGGGGCGCGACATGAAGTTGGACGAGGGGATCGGCACCTGCGGCAAGGATGGTCAGTCCGTGCCGGTGGGCGTGGGGCTCCCGACGATCAAAGTGGACGAGATGACGGTTGGAGGCACGCAGGTATGAGGGGGCTCAATCAGAATCTGACAGCGGAATTGCTTGCCAAGGCCATGCGGAAGGGCGCAACGGCGGCGGACGTGGTGGCTGTTGAGGGCGATTCGGCTTCGGTGCAGGTGCGGCTGGGGGCCGTGGACAAGCTCTCCAAGGCGCAGGAGAAGCGGCTCGGACTGCGTGTCTATTTCGGTCATCGTTCGGCCGGCGCCTCCACCTCCGATTTGGCTCCGGCGGCGCTGGACGACCTGGTTGACACCACCTGCGCGCTGGCCCAGGCCGTGGTGGAGGATCCCCACTCGGGGATTCCTGAGGTGACGGCGATGGCGACGGACATCCCCGACCTCGACCTCTACGACGGCCAGACGCTCTCCATGGATCGCATGATCGAGCTGGCCACGCGCACTGAACAGGCGGCGCTGGCTGTGGACCCCCGGCTGTCGAATTCCGAAGGCGCGGACTTCAGCACGTTCGGCGGACGGATGGTGCTCGCCAACAGCCACGGTTTTTATGGCGAGTTCAGCAGTTCCAGCTTTTCCACCGAAGTGTCGCCGATTGCCGTCCAAGAGGGGTTGATGCAGCGCGACTCCTGGTACGCGGTCGGCCGCAAGTTCGCTCAGCTCGACTCGCCCGAAGTCGTCGGGACAGAAGCCGGGCGACGGACCATCCGCCGCCTCGGTGCCCGCAAAGTCTCCACGTGCCGTGTGCCCGTGGTCTTCGATCAGGAAATGGCCGGTAGTTTCCTGAGCAATCTCTGCGGCGCCGTCAACGGCTACGCGATCTACAAGGGCGCCTCGTACCTGATCGGCCAGCTCGGCGAGCGCATCGCGCCCGATTACGTGACCGTCTATGATGACGGCCGTCTGCCGGGCGGGCTGGGCTCGAAACCGTTCGACGGGGAGGGTCTGGCGACGAGGAGGAATGTCGTCGTCGAGCGGGGTGTGCTGAAGACGTATCTGCTGGACACCTATGCGGCGCGCAAGCTGAACCTGACGTCCACCGGCAATGCGTCGCGCAGCGTCGGCGAGGCGCCTTCGGCCGGCGCGACCAACTTCTATCTTGCGCCGGGCACGATCAGTCCGGAAAAGATGATCCGGTCGGTGACGCGCGGGCTCTACGTCACAGGACTGATCGGGTTCGGGATCAACATGGTGACCGGCGACTATTCACGCGGCGCGGTCGGGTTTTGGATCGAGAACGGCGAACTCGCCTATCCGGTCGAGGAGATCACGATTGCCGGCAACCTCAAGGATATGTGGATGCACGTCGAGGCGATCGGCCACGACCTGGTCTTTCGCGGGCGCATCGCCAGCCCCACCGTGAAGATTGCCGAGATGACCGTAGCGGGAGACTAGTGGGCTAGAGCAGTTTCTCCAAGGCGTCCCACTCGGTGACGGGCGGGGAGCAGGCGAAGTTGTGGCAGACGTAGGCGGTGGGTTGCCCGCCGATTGCGCGCTTGCCCTTCGCTGAGTCCGGGACATAGCGCGCGGCTGTCTCCTCGCCATCCACGACCACGAGCGTTTTATTCGGCACGTACCGCCCATAAATCTTTCTCAGCAAGTCTGTCATCTCTGCTGCGTCGCGGTTGCCGACCAGGACGATCTCCTTCGGCTTGGCGAGAAAGAAGTCCAATGCGCCCAGCAGGGACGCCGTGCCGAAGGGGTTCTGGCCCATGGGCGCCCGGAACAGACGGAACGTCTGCTCGGCCTTGTCCAAGTATGGCTGCTCGCCGGTGTACGAGAACAAGCGCAGAAAGTTCATCGCCGCCACGGCATTCCCGGACGGGATGGCGGAGTCCTCGCCGGTCTTCATCCGCTGGATGAGCGGTTCGTGGTCCTTGCCGGTGAAGAAGCAGCCGCCGGCCTGGACGTCCCAGAACTGTTCCAGCATGACGGCGGTCAATTCGCGCGCCTGGTCGAGATAGGCGGGCGTGGCCGTGGCCTCGAACGCGTCAATGAGGGCCGCCGCCAGAAACGCATAGTCGTCCAGATAGGCATTGAGCTTGCCGACGCCGCCCGTGACGGTTCTGAACAGGCACCCGTTGCGAGAGGCGTGCTCTAGCAGGAACGCCAGCGCCTTCTCGGCCATGGCGAGATAGTCGGGATTGCCGAACGTCTGGTAGGCATCAAGGACGCCTGAGATCATGAGTCCGTTCCACGCGGTGAGGATCTTCTCGTCGCGGAGGGGCTTCACGCGCTGCTCGCGGACCTCCAGCAGTCTGCGGCGCGCGTCGGCGATGACGGTCTCCGCGTCCGGCAGGTCCGCGACGTTAATCCGGCCGTTGGCGGCGATCAAATTGGGGATGTTCGTGCCCTCGAAATTGCCGCCGTCGGTGATGTCGTACAGCCGGCAGAACAGATCGCCCAGTTCAGGTCCGAGAACGTCCGTGATCTCAGACGGCGCCCAGACGAAATATTTTCCCTCGTGTCCGTCACTGTCGGCGTCCTGCGCGGTGTAGAATCCGCCTTCCGGGTGGACCATCTCTCGGCGGAGGTACGCCAGCGTCTCCTCGACCACCTGTTTGAATCGAGGTTCGCGGCTGAGCCGCCAGCCGTCCAGGTACAGCCGCACGAGTTGCGCGTTGTCGTACAGCATCTTCTCGAAGTGCGGCGCCAGCCATTGGCCGTCTGTCGAGTAGCGATGGAAGCCGCCGCCCAGATGGTCGTAGATTCCGCCGGCCGCCATCTTCCAGAGCGAGTGGAGCACCATGTCGAGCGACGTGTGATCCTGTGTGCGGGCGAACCGGCGGAGGAGCATGTGAAGAGGCGGGGACGTGGGAAACTTCGGCGCGCTGCCGAAGCCGCCGTTGACGGGCTCGTAGAACGCGCGCAGCTCCGTGACCGCGCCGTCCAGCAGTGTGTCATCGAGGGGATCGGGAGAGGGCGTGAGAGCGTTGATTCGGCGCAGGCCGGCCGTGACTTTCTGTATGTTCTGCGTGACCTGGTCGGGCTCCGTTCGATAGGTCTCGGCGATGCTCAGCAGGATTTCTGGAAAGCCCGGCATTCCGTAGCGCGGGGTCGGCGGAAAATAGGTGCCGCCCCAGAAGGGCGCCTGGTCCGGCGTCAGGAAGACGGTCAGCGGCCAGCCCCCGCTTCGGCGCATGAAGGCCTGCGCGGACTTCTGGTAGATGTCGTCGAGGTCCGGGCGCTCTTCCCGATCCACCTTGATGGCGATGAAGTGCTCGTTCATTAATTTGGCGATGTCCGGGTTCTCGAATGACTCCCGTTCCATGACGTGGCACCAGTGGCAGGCCGAATAGCCGATCGAGAGCAAAATCGGCTTGTTCTCGGTCTTGGCTTTCGTCAGGGCGTCCTCCCCCCAGGGGTACCAGTCCACCGGATTGCGGGCATGCTGGAGGAGATACGGGCTGGTCTCGTGGATGAGGCGGTTGGTATGCGTCGGCGCGTCCGGTCGGTCGTGCATGGATGTCATCGTACAGGTTCGGCCGCTGGTTTCGCAATGTGCGCGCGGGTCCTGTCGCTGGAAGCATATCGAGCGCTGCGTGCTGGTGCATGGCAAGAAGACGGTGGGATTCGACTAACCGGCGTCCGCGTTACCTTCGGGCGGAGCGCAGGCTTTGCTGCAGGGCCGGCATGTAGAGCTGCTCCGTGTAGTCGCGGAGCATCCGGCGGGCGCAGAAGCTGGGCATGGTGCTGCGGATGCTCTCTCGCACCACGCTCAGCCACCCGCGTGGCACGCCATCCCGATCCCGGTAATAAAAGAGCGGAACGATTTCCTGTTCCAGTGTCCTGAGTAACGCCTCGGCGTCGGCGGCGTCCTGGACGGCCGGGTCTGGGTTGAACCCTCGTCCACCGATGGCCCACCCGTTGGCTCCGTTGTATCCTTCCGCCCACCAGCCGTCTAAGACGCTCAGGTTCGGCACCCCGTTGATCGCCGCCTTCTGGCCGCTGGTCCCACAGGCTTCTTGAGGGGGCATGGGGGTATTCAACCACACGTCCACGCCGGGGATCATGAGCTTTGCGGTGTGCATGTCGTACTCTTCGACAAACGCGATGTGCCCGCCGAGGCCGTGGTCCTTGGCAAAAGTGTACACTTCGCGGATGAAATATTTGCCCGGCTCATCGGCGGGATGGGCCTTGCCGGCAAAAATGAACTGGACCGGCCGCCAAGGGTCTTGCAGTAGCCGCTTGAGTCGCTCCAGGTCTTGGAACAGCAAGGTGGCGCGCTTGTAGGTGGCGAAGCGTCTGGCGAAGCCGATCGTCAGAGTCTCAGGGTCCAACAGCGTCCCCGAGGCCAGTACCTGGGCGGGTTCTATCTGCCCTTGGATCCACTGGTGGCGGGTGCGCTCGTTGATATACCCGAGGAGCTTGCGTTTGAGCGCCACGCGGGTATGCCACATCTCCGCATCCGGAATGTCGGCCATGCGCTCCCACAACATTGGGTCGTCGTGGCGTGCCACCCAGTCAGGGCCGAGATACTTGGCGAAGAGCTGCCGCATTTCGTGGGCAATCCACGTCGGGACATGCACCCCGTTGGTCACAGCCCTAATCGGCACCTTTGCCTCAGGCGTCTCAGGCCAGAGGTGCCCCCACATGCGACGGCTGATTTTTCCGTGGCGACGGCTCACGCCGTTGCGGTGGCCGCTCATCTGGAGGCCCAGAACGGTCATGCTGAAGGCCGTGTCTGTAGTTTCCGGCGCACAGCCCAGGCGCAAGAATTCCTCGCGGCTAATCCCCAGGAGTTCACAGAACGGGGTGAAGTACTGCTCCATCAGATGGAAGGAAAAGGCGTCATGGCCTGCCGGGACTGAGGTGTGGGTGGTGAAGACCGTGGAGCCCCGGACCGCTTCCACCGCCTCTTCAAAGGAGAGACCGGCGTCCCGATATTCCCGGAGCCGCTCCAAGGTGAGGAAGGCCGAATGGCCCTCGTTGGCGTGCCAGATGGTGGGCCGAAGACCCAGCGCCCGCAGCACCCGTACCCCGCCGATTCCCAGGATGAACTCCTGGAGGATGCGCATCTCCTGGTCGCCGCCATACAGGCGGGCGGAAAGCTCCCGATCCCATGGCGCATTGGCCTCCACGTCGGTGTCCATCAAGTAGAGGGAGAGCCGTCCGACGCACACCTGCCAGACTGCCACATGGATCGTCCGCCCGTCCACGCGGACTGGGACGAAGAGCCGCTCGCCGTTGGGGAGCAGGGCCGGGCGGATCGGCGTGTCGGCGTGCGCTAATGGCGCATACCAGGCTTGCTGCCACCCATCGGCGGAGATCCGCTGATAGAAATAGCCCTGCGGATAGAGGAAGCTGATGCCGACCACGGGTACACCCAGGTCGCTGGCCTCCTTGCAGTGGTCCCCGGCCAGGACGCCCAGACCGCCGCTGTAAATCGGGAGGGACTGATGCAGGGCAAACTCGGCGGAATAATAGGCGATCAGGCTGCCGGCCATCTCGGGGCAGTTGCGCGCAAACCAGGTGTCGTGGGCGCTCATGTACTCATCGAAGGCCATGAGCACCGCCTCATAGCGTCGGAGAAAGGCCGGGTCGGTGGAAGCGGATTGGGCACGCTCCGGGCTGAACTCACGCAAGAGCCTCACGGGATTGTGAGCGGTCAGCCTCCAGAGGGTCCGGTCGAGGGCCTCAAAGAGGGTCCGGGCCTCGGGATGCCAACTCCACCACAAATTGTGGGCGAGTTCCCAGAGCCGCCCCAGCGATGGTGGCAGGTGAGCCGGACTCTGAGGTAACGGGGTCGGGTCGTTCAACACACCCCCAAACTGAAAGTGATGAGCGGTACTGTACTGAAAACAGGGGGGAAATGCAAGAGTAAGGTTGAAAACTGGGTCAGCCTGACCCCCATCAAGGGGTCAGCTTCACGCGGTTGCGCAGGCGGGAAGAGATGGACACGCCGCCTTGGGCATCCACGATGACGGCGCCGAACCCCAGCCGCTCGATGAGAACCAGGCCCTTCACCGCCCCCATCACGAACAGGCCGGTGGCGAGCGCGTCGGCCCATGTTGCATCGGGGGCGACGACGGTGACACTTTGGCAGAGACGGGCGGGCTGGAGCGTTGAGGGGTCCAGGATATGATGATAGCGAATGTCGTTCTGGAGAAAGAATCGCTCGTAATCGCCGGACGTGGAAATGGCCTTGTCGGTGGAGTCCAGCGTCGCGAGGATGGCGCCGTCGCGTCGCGGATGTCTGATGCCGACTGGCCAGGCCGTGCCGTCCGCCCGCTTGCCGAAGACCCGGAAGTCCCCGGCCACCGCCACGAGACCGCCCGTTGCGCCGATCTCCCGCATCACGGCGGCGGCTTTTTCCGCCGCCACGCCCTTGCCGATGCCACCGACGTCGATCCGCATGCCGGGCTTTTCCAGAAAGACGGTGTGACGGAGAGGATCCAGATGAATGTGGTGAGCATCCACGTACTGCGCGGCGATCTCCAGTTCCATGTCCGAGGGGACGCGCGGCGCCTCCGGAATGTTCCAGAGCCGGGCCGCCGGGCCGATCGCGATGTTGAAGCCGCCTTCCGTATAGGCCGTCACCTCCAGCGCCCGCTTGAGCAGCACGAAGGTCTCTTCGCTGACTCCCACCGGCTCTTGTCCGGCGGCCTGGTTGACCCGCGAGATCTCGCTGGTCTCGATCCAGGTGGACAACAGACGTTCGAGCCGGCGGACTTCCTGGAATCCGGCGGTCAGCGCGGCCTGGGCGAGCATCTCGTTGGGGGCGACGGCGGTGAGTTCCACGAGGGCGCCCATTAGGACCTGCGCGCGCGTCGCGGTGACCGCGTGTGCCGCGTTCCCTCCCCCCACTGAGGGTGTGGGGGATGTCGGTGTGGAGGTGCGGGAGATGGGAATGATCGCGCAGCTTGCGAGGAAGGGAAGGCAGATCAGGATGAGGAGAACGACGCTGCGTCGTATCGGAGGGGAGTCCAACGGAGAAGGGTTTTTTTTCAAAGACGTTCTTTCAGGCGCGCCCCGATCAGCCGCAATGCCCCTTCGGTGCGTGTGGTCATGGCGCGGTCCTTACCGCAGCGTGCGATAAAGTGCTTCAGGTCCTCCAGCGTGTCCAGGTCGCGGCATTCCGGCAGGAGCCCCAACGACAAGCCCGCCGCCTCGACCTTCTTTTTCGTCTCCGCACACACCGACGCCGTGCTCCAGGCGATGCCCTGGAACACCTCGGGGATCATCTTCCGCAGGCCGACCAGATAGTAGCCGCCGTCGGTCGTCGGTCCCAGCACGACCGCGTGATGTGTGATGAGCGTGAGCGCCTCCACCAGATGGGTGCGGGGCAAGGTGGGCAGATCCGTGCCGGTCAGGAGCACGTTTCCGGCACCCTGAGTGAAGGCCTCCTGCATCGCCTGCTTCATCCGTGCACCCAGGTCGGGCCCCCGTTGGAGCAGGAGACGCGCGCCGTAACGCCCCTCCATCACTTTGAAAAACGGATGGTCGAGATCCGGCGCGCCCGCGACGTACAGCGTGATGCCCTTCAGACTCTTCGTCCGCTCGATCGCGTCCATCACCAGTGAGCCGTGGAGGGAGGCCGCTTCCTCCCAGTCCAGAGGCGGGCAGAGGCGCGTCTTGACCTCGCCTGGGATGGGGGCCTTCGCAAAGATGATCAGGGCGGTGGTCATCGTGCGTCGTCGTAGAGGTGTTTCAGCCGAGCCGGGCTCACGCCCAGAGAGAAGAGCAAGCGGAGCCTCCACATCAACAGGATGGTCTGGATCGCGCCGTGCCGTTCCCACCGGCGCCCCGACGTCATCACGCAACTGCGCAACGCGGCCACCCGTCCGGCCTGCTTCAGACGCCGGCTGAAGGCGATGTCCTCCATGATCGGGATGTCCGGGAAGCCGCCGAGAGCCTCGAAGAGTGTCCTACGTACGAAGATCGCCTGGTCTCCCGTCGCAATGCCGGTGAGGCGAGACCGCCGACTCATCATCCGCCCCACGATCCAGAGCAGGCCGCGATCGGGGACGAGTCGCGCGTCGAACCGCCCGCCCACGATCCGGGGATCGGCCATGGCCTGGGTGATGTCCTCCGCGGCCGTTGGAGGCAGGAGCGTGTCGGCGTGGAGAAACAGCAAAATCTCGCCGTGCGCGGCGGCGGCGCCCGCGTTCATCTGTCTGGCTCGGCCCCTCGGTGCGCTGAGGATACGGGTCCGGGGATGGGCGAACGCGACGTCCGCCAGTGTCCTGTCACGGCTGCCGCCGTCCACCACCAGCACTTCCGAAAAGGCGGGGCACCGGAGCCTGGACAGCGTGGCGGGGAGCGTCTGTTCCTCGTGGAGTGTGGGGATGATGACCGAGATGGTCATTCCTGGGGTGGGGGCGTATGGATGCGCCGGGCCGGCCGCTTCTTGGCGAAGAGGATGAAGTAGGCGACCACGGCGATGGTGCCGTACACCACCGAGGCTTTTTCCCAGCGCGTGGCCGAGCCGATAGAGCTGATGTGGTAGTGCAGAGCGAGACCGGCCAGTGTCGCGGCGGCCATCAGGATGTACTTATACCAGGCCGTGACGGTACCGAACACGAACATCACCACGCCGACACAGAAGATGACGAAGGGGAAGGAAGTGGCTTCCGATCCGCTACTCACGGCCAGCAGGAGCTGGAGCCAACCCAACACGATCATCACGAAGCCGACGAACTTCAGGAGCGCCATGGTGTGGTGCTCGCCCTCGTGCTCGTCCTCCGGCTCGGCCCGGTGCGCGTCCGGCTGCTTTGGCTGCTCGTCCATGTTGGTAGTGTCCTGTTGCTAATTCTGCGTTACGAGCTTCGCGTCATTGCGAGGAGCATCGCGACGAAGCAATCTCAGTGATGGCCGCGGCTTTGCCTCGCCATGACCCTTATCGGGTCAGATTGCCACGCTCCCGTCGGTCGCTCGCAATGACACGGCTACCCTCGGTACGGTTTGAAGTGCTTGCTCAGCGTCAGGCCCTGGAACTGATAGGACGACCCGATGCCCTGACCATACACCTGTTCGGGTCGCTCGTGCATCCGCTCGAACAGCACCTTGAAGAACGTCTGGCCGTCGTGGATCAGGAACGGCACGTCGTGCGCCCGCACCTCCAGCACGATGGGCGTCCCGCGCAGGTCGCCGGCGCCGTAGCCGAAGCCGGGGTCGAAGAATCCCGCGTAGTGGGTGCGAAGCTCGCCGCACGCGGCCTCGTAGGCCACCATCTCCGCCGCGTACTCAGCGGGGATGCGAATGCGTTCCTTCGACATGAGGATGTAAAAATCCTCCGGCTCCAGCAGCAGCGTCGCCTGTCGGTTGCGCGGGATGGGTTCCCAGAAGTCGGTCGGATCGTAATGTCCCACGCGCGAGAGGTCCAGGACCTGGCTGCTCTTCTTGGCGCGAAAGCCGATGATGCCGTCCGCGCCTGCCAGATTGATACGGAGGAAGAGTCCGTCGTCGAGGGTGAGGGCCTTGCCGGGAAGCGGCGCCTGGTCGTCGTACAGCAGAGGGTCGGCCTTGTGCTGCGCGCGCAACTCCTGGTCGCCGATCGTCGGATGTCCGCTGACGACGCGGAGTTGGTTGAGGCACATGCCGGTTGCGATGCGGATCGAGAACGACCGGGGGACGACTTCGAGATAGAGCCGGCCCCGGTAGCCGGGGCGGATTTCGTCGAAGCGCGCATGTGAGTCCGTGATGGTACGCGCGAAGACATCCAAGCGTCCAGTGGTGCTCTTGGGGTTGGTCTTGGCGGCGAGTGCTCGTGGGAGCGCGAGTTCCTCCATCAACGGGATCAGGTAGACGTGTCCCTTTTCCAGCACCGCGCTTTTGCGAAGATCAAGCTCGTACATGACCATGTCGGAATTGAACAGGTCCTGGACGACGAGCTTTTGCTCGACGGGCGAGTGATTGGGGAGAAAGCTGCTGAGCATGCGATAGGCGGTCTCGCCGAGTCGCAGGTCGAGGCTCGCCGGCTGGAACTGGCCGTTCTCGATCGGGACCTTGGCGGAGATAACGCCCTCGTCCACCAGTGCGTGAAGCTGTTGGTAGGCCAGGACTCCGCGATTGCGGTGGCGCGCTTTGCGTTTGGGTGCCGGTTTGCTCATCGTTCGACGGGAGCCTGTGCTTACCCAAGCATCGCGTCGGCCATGCTGCACCCGGCGCTGGTGGAGGGGGCCGCGACCATCGGTAGCTCGCGGCGCTGGCCGTTGCCGTTACCGTCCGGTGGGGCGGGTTGCGGATACGTGTAGGTTTTTCCCTCGTAGTTGGTGAGGGTGGCCTTGTCCGATGTCAGGTTGACGAGGTAGTCCGACGGCAGCAACGGGATCTTGCCGCCGCCGCCCGGCGCGTCAATGACGTAATGCGGCACGCCCATGCCGCTCGTGTGGCCCTGCAGGGCCTTGATGATCTCCAGGCCGGTCTCGACCGTGGTGCGCAGGTGGTTCGTGCCGCGGGTCAGGTCGGCCTGGTAGAGATAGTAGGGCTTCACCCGCGCCAGCAGCAATTGATGGACAAGGCGCATCATGATCGCCGGATCGTCGTTGACGCCCTTGAGCAGCACGGTCTGTGCGCCCAGCGGCACGCCTGCATCCGCGAGCCGCTCGCAGGCGGTCCTGACCTCCGGTGTCAGTTCGTCCGGGTGGTTGAAGTGGAGATTCATGTAGATCGGATGATACTTCCTAAGCATTGCGCAGAGTTCCGGCGTGATGCGCTCGGGCAGGCTGCCGGGCACGCGAGAGCCGATCCGGATCAGCTCCAGGTGGGGCACGGTCCGCAGAGCCTTGAGGATGCGCTCCAGCAGGTGGTCCGGCAGCAGCAACGGGTCGCCACCGGAGAGGATGATGTCCCGCACTTCGGGATGGGCCTGGAGGTATGTGACCACGCGCTCCAGTTCGCCCGGCTTGAGGAAGCCGGGCTTGCCCACGAGCCGTTTGCGGGTGCAGAACCGGCAATAGATCGGGCACTGGTTGGTCACCATGAAGAGGACGCGGTCTGGGTACCGGTGCACGAGATGAGGGACGGGGCTGTTCAGATCCTCGTGGAGGGGATCGTCCGCGGGGCTGTCGTCGGTCAGTTCCTCCGGCTCGGGGACCACTTGGCGCCAGAACGCGTCGCCTTTCTCCTTGATGAGCTTCATCCACATCGGCGTAATGCGCATGGGGTACTCCGCCACCACGTCGGCGATGGCGGACGGGTCCACGTCCAGATGTTTGGCCAACTCCTCGGGCTTCGTGATGCTTTTCGCCAGGACTTGCTGCCAGGTCGCCATTGTCGGGGTCCCTCTTAGGTGGTGGGTCCGGGAGGGGCGTCTTTGGCGGGGCCCCCTCCCGCTATGATTGATGAGCGCGCGGCCTTCGAGCCGTCCGTGCCGTCCAAATAGGACAGGATGTCGCGTGTCTCGCTCAGCACCCGGTCGCCGTCCGTGAGCACGGGGACGTAGTACTGGCCGGAGACCGCATGGACCTGTGCCCGTTCCGGGCGCGCGTCGGGCACGAGGACACTCTCGTACGCGATACCCAGGTCGTCCAGCCGTTGCGTGACGATCTGACATTCCGGGCACCACAGTACATGGTACAGGGTCATGGGGCCGGCGCGCAGGGTGCCATGACCGCGTCGGTCATGCCGTGGATCAGCTTTTTGTCGAGTGGGCATACGGTTGCCAGGATCCCGGCCAGTTCCACCTGGTCGCCGGCGACGAAATAATAGGGTGAGAGACGGACCCGGCCCGGCATGGGGACGATTTCGTCCGTGACCGGGTCGTGATACTGTGCAGCCACGCGCCGACCCTTGCGGAACTCCTGGAGGATATACGGCGTCTTGGGGAACGATGCCAGCCCCCTATCGAGGGCGGCCGCCCATTCCTGCTGCGACAGATCGTGCCCCACCGACACGCCACGCGATCCCCATGCCAGATCGGAAAAGCCCGACGGCTTGAGCACGAACCGGCGCCCCTTCTGTCCGAGCCCCGCGACGGTCTTCCAGTCGGAGACGCCGCGTCCCTCCACGGTGAGGCCGGGAATGACGGCGTGCGGCGGAACCGGACGCGGATCGAGAATCCAGGTGTGGGGTATCCACTGTCGGAGCAGATCGAACGTCTCTCGGCCCAGGTCCTGGCTCCAAAAGGTGGTGAGCACGGGGTGGTGCAGGAGCGCGAAGGCCATCTTCTCTTCGAGCCACGGCTTGACGGGCGGGGTCATGGCCACGCGGCCTTGCTTGACCGCGTTGAGCAGCAGGTCGGCCCTGGGAATGTTGTTCAGATCGAACAATTCAAAGAACCGGTAGAGCGTGGTGACAGCGTTGGTCTTGCGCAGAAAGAGGCGCGCGTCCGTGGATGTGACATCACCCGGCGAGACGGTCTCCGTCGGCAGGCCGGCCTCGCGCAGGCGCGCCGCGAGCCAGCGCATCTCCGGGCGGTAGTCCCTGGCTTCTTCGGACACGACGATGGCCAACGCCCCCTCCCGCTGTGATGGCGCATGCAGACTCCGGATCATCCGGGCGAAGCCCTCGACCATGCCGTTCCGGCCCCCGGTGATCGCCCATCCAAGATCGGCATAGGCATGGGCCATGCAGCCGGTGAGCCCGATGCCGCCGGGCACGGAGTCCAATTCGCTGATCATGAAACCGTCGTCGGTGAGGATCAGGTCTGGGCGAATCACGCCGGGCAGCGCGGATGTGAACCGGTTCATGCGCGCGTCGGCAATGAGATCGGACGGCTTGCCCTGGTCCAGATACTCAGCGACCCAGCATGGCTGTGCGCCGTGGACACTCTCGTAGTACAGGCGGTTCAGGGCCTGCGTGAAACGGAGCAAATGGCGGCCCAGTGATTCAATCGCGGCGAGGTCGGCGGGCGCCAGTAAAAAGGGAGTCGGGGAGACGCGCCACGTGGCGCCGTCGTGCAGGCCCGCTTCGACGAGACAAGACCGGACTCGGCGGCTGTGCTCGCGATGGGTGTCGGGGAGTCGCTCAGTCGGCGGGTGGCCGGCCGGCGCGGTGGTGCAGTCCATCACACCCACAATGAAGGGTTATCCCGCGTTTTCCTCATGGAAAATGCATCCTACCATGGGGGGTCGGCGGGAACAAGTAGGGTTGGAGGGTTGTGTTAGGAATGTGTGATTAAGACGCGACCCCATTAGTGCGCCTTGCGCCCCGGTGGCACCCACCACCGCAATGATCTTCTTATCAGATATGACAATCCTCCTGTTGAAGTGAAACCGAACGACAAAAGCCTAGCGTGGCACTAACCGGCGCGCGCGATCTTTGCGAGGGAGGTTCCGTGTCCGTGTTGAGCGCGGAGTTAGACCCTGCTCTTTCACTAAGCGGACTTGGAGTCGATACCCTAGCGCCGAGGCATACCGCTTAAGAGTTCCGATGGACGGGGAGTGCTTCCCCATTGCAGTTTCCAGACGGGCTACCGCGGATTGAGTGGTTCCGATTCGGGCCGCGAGCTCAGCCTGAGTGAGTCCCGCCTCGGCCCGCGCCTTGAGTATCTCGTCTAGGAGCTCGAATTCCTCCTGGAGCCCTTCGTACTCGCGCCGCACGTCCGCGCGCACAAGTGCCCGGGCTTTGAAGTCTTTAAGGCTGTTCCGCATCTTTCACCTCTTTCATTCGGTTCCGCCCGATCTTCAGTTCCTTCCGAGGAGTCTTTTCGGATTTCTTGACGAACTGATGAAGCATTACCACCCTACGACCAACCAGCGTGCAGTAGAACACTCGGGCAATGCCTTCCGCGGCCGTGAGCCTGAGCTCGAACAAACCATTGCCCATCGCACGGGTATGGGGCATACCGAGGTCCGGGCCATAAACCTCCATACGCTCAGCGTACCGTAGGAAGCGGGCGGCAAAACCCGCGGGAAGTCTAAGTAGCTCCTCCTGAAGCTCTGCGCTATAGAAAGAGACGCGCCAGTTCATCACTGCGATTATAGCAAATGTGCTATTGTAAGGCTAGTCGAGGACAGCAGGGTCTAACGTTTTGGGTGAGCCGCGGCCTGGTTCGGGCGGCTTCGCCACGGACTACGCCACTTCGACGGTCTGAGTTCCGATGAACACGCTTTCGAGTCTGGGGTCGCCCTCTTCAAGAAGCATTTCGATCACTTCCTGGAGATTCGACCGCAGCTCGTCGAGTGTCTCGCCTTGGCTATGCGCCCCAGGAAAGCCCGGCACCCATCCAACGTACAGGCCTGTGTCGGCGTCCCGCTCGATGACCGCTGTGAAGTTCTTGCATGGGGAGATCCTGTCCGCTTGCAGTGATACCAAAACCGCGCTGGTTGTTCCAGCGGCCGAACGTCCGCGGTCACCGGCGCGCGGCAGCGCGTCCACGTGCAGCCGTTGGTTCGGCCTTCTGATTCCTCTTAATGATTTCCGCCAGACTCCGCAGTGCCGCATTCACCGAGTCATGATCAGGAAAATACTCGGCCACATCGGGGTCCACGACCACAAGATTCGTCCCCTCCGCATATCTTCTCGCATACTTGCCCCGCACCCCACCCCTAAAATCGTATTCCTGAAGCAGATCTGGGTCACTTTTCATTCTCTTCATAGCGCAGTCTCTCCTTTCTGGTTGCCGGTCTCGCGCTGACGATACGGATCCGGTCACCCCGCTCTGTGTGAACAACTGTCAATAGCCTATTCCGGTGGGAATATCCAAGCAAGACAAATCGATCCTCGTCCGCAGAGTGCAACGGATCCGAAATCGTAATGGACGTAGTGTCCTGAAATGCTGTACTGGCCTCATCGAACGAAACCCCGTGTTTTTCCAGATTCTGCAGCGCCTTCTTGGGATCCCAGTCGAACCGCAGTCCCATTTGATTTCATCTCCCGACTGTGCTTAACCGCCGAACCATTGAGTATACTGAACCGTATATTACCGACCAATCCCCACAGTTCTTAAGCACATAATCATGTTATCAACAAGTTACTGAGGAGGTCACCAAATAGTGCGTAGCGTGTTCTCAACATTTGCCGATTTTCCTGCAGAAATGCCACTTGTGACGAAGACATACACGCACACTATGACGTCCTGATCAGTATCAAGCAGTTTCCACGCACGGATATTCCAATATACAATGAATCCCTCTCACCCTGGTCCGCTCCCTCGGTGGGGCGAGGGAATGTTGAGGATATTCATGTACAATGAGTGCGTCTTTATGGGAATACCGAAATCACGCGAACTGTCTGTTGTCGAGCAGATTGTGCCGAGTACGGTGTGTTTTGCCTGCGACGTCTGTTGCCGCTTTCCCGAACAGGACAGTGCGCTGCGTCCTTACTTCACGAAGGAGGAGATCCGGGCAGCCGTCGCGCGTGGCATCTCCCCTGAAGCCTTTCCGGATCATGCGGGCTCCAAGATCGCCGTGGCACCTCATGGAGAAGACGGCTATTGCTGCCCGGCGTTCGATCCACAGACCGGCCACTGTCGGATCTACGAGGATCGGCCCCTGGACTGCCGTCTCTATCCGGTCGCCGTCATGTGGGACCAGGCGCATGCCGCGGTGGTCATGGGATGGGACAGCAAGTGCCCATTCATCCGGGACAGCCTGGACAGCCCCGAGTCGCGGGCCTACGTCGAGCGGACCTTCGCCTTTCTTGAATCGCAAGAGACCGTCCCGATATTTTATGCAAACCAGCAGTTGATTGGAGCATTCCAGGGTGACGTGATTGTGCTGAGGCGCCTCGATCAGCTTACGCACGCGGTAGGCCTCTCCACCCCTCCGCCGTCGCCGTAGGACCGTGCCGGCATCGTCTCTCCGTCCCCTCACGCTGGAAGACCGCTTGTGGTTCGAGGCACGCCTGGCCGCCCATCCCGTGCCGGGGGATCAGCTTGCCGCCTATTCTGTTCCCTATCATGTCATCTGGCGTGACCTCTTGACCTACGAGTGGCTGGAACTGGAGAGCCACGCCTGCCTCGTGGCCGGTCACGCCGATGGCTGCTTCCTCGCGCTGCCGCCGATCGGGCCCGACCCCTGCGGGCCTGCGTTGAGTAGGGCATTCGCCTTTCTGTCGGAACGGAATACGGTCACGGCGCTGACCCGCATTGAAAACGTGCCCGAGAGTCTGGCGGCCTGCTGTCGCGATCGGGGCTATCGCGTGGTGTCGAAAGGGCCGGACTATCTCTATCGGCGGGACGAGCTTGTCGGGCTCCACGGTGATCGGTTCAAGAGTCAGCGCGTGGACTACAACCATTGTGTCAAGCAGGCGCGTCCGGCGTTGCGGGCGTTTCGTCCTGAAGACGCCGACGCGTGCTGTGCTCTGTATCGGCAGTGGAGGAACGGGGTGGAGGGAGACGCTGCGTCTCTGGCCAGGCACATGGCCGCCGATGCCGAGTCGGCGCACCGGGCAGGCATCAGCCATGCCACTGAGCTTGGTTTACAAGGGCTGGTGGTCGAAGTCGAGGGGCGAGTGGTGGCCTACACGTTCGGTTATCCGCTGAATGCGCAGACGTTCTGCGTGCTGTTCGAGATCGCCGATCGGAAGGTGCGGGGGCTGGGAGCGTACATCTTCCGCGAGTTCTGCCGCGAACTGGAGGGTTACGAGATGATCAACACGATGGACGACTCAGGTCTCGACGGCCTCCGCCGCGCCAAACTCGCCTCTCACCCAATCAGACTGGTCGAGTCCTTCATCGTCAGCCCGGCATCGTAACAACCACACACCCCTCTGATGGCAAACGGGGCGCGTTCTTGTTAAAATTCCGCGCCGACGGAGTGAATGATCGTGGACCACAACGGCAACAGCGTTGAGTTACGGGAGGTGACCAAGCGCCATGGGGAGACCGTAGCGGTGGACCGGCTCTCGCTCACGATCCGCACAGGCGAGTTCTTCTCCATCCTTGGCCCCAGCGGGTCCGGCAAGACCACGCTGCTGCGCCTACTGGCCGGGTTTGAGCAGCCTGACACCGGCGCGATCATCATCGAGGGACGGCACATGGAAGGCGTTCCGCCCAATCGTCGCCCGGTCAACCTGGTCTTCCAGAACTATGCGTTGTTCCCCCACATGACCGTGGCCGGGAACGTTGCCTTTGGCCTCGAGATGCAGGGCGTGGCGGACGCCGAGATCGGCCCGCGCGTCACCGAGGCGCTGGACATGGTGCGCCTGGCCATGAAGCAGGATCGCCTGCCGTTGCAGTTGTCGGGCGGGGAGCAGCAGCGGGTGGCGCTCGCCCGCGCGCTGGTGAACCGTCCGGCCGTGCTGTTGCTGGACGAGCCGCTGGGCGCGCTGGACAAGCAGCTCCGGCTCGACATGGAAGTGGAGCTGAAGGCGCTGCAGGAACGGGTCGGCATCACCTTTGTGTGCGTGACGCACGATCAGGAGGAGGCGCTGACGATGTCCGACCGTCTCGCCGTTATGCATCAGGGGCGACTCTTGCAGGTCGGCACGCCGGAGGAGATCTACCAGGCGCCGACCTCCGCCTTCGTGGCGAATTTCATCGGCGTTTCCAACAGCCTCTCCGGAAGGGTTGAGGGTATGGTCGGACCGCACGCGACCGTGGAGGTGGACGGGATCGGCGTGATCCATGCTCTGGCTGTGCCGGGTGTGGTCGTGGGCGCGCCGGTGCTCGTCACGATCCGGCCTGAGCGCCTACATCTTTCCCGCGATCAGGCGCCGGACGGCTATCAGAATCAGGTCGCGGTGCGGGTCGTCAAGGCCATCTATGCGGGTAACGAAACGCAGTATCTCCTGACCCTGCCCAATAACCAGACCTGGAAGGCGCGCATTCCCAATACCGACAGCGCAGCCAGGGCCGACGGCGCGGCCAAGCGGTTTCATGCCGGCGAGTCCGCCTCTCTGCAATGGCGGGCGGCCGAGGCTGTGCTGCTCCCCGAATGACGCCCCCTCCCAAACCCACTCATTCATTTTCCTGGTTGATTGTTCCGCCGGCCGTGACGCTGATCGTCCTGTTCGGTGTGCCGCTGCTGCTGGTTCTGGCCGTCAGCTTCGCCTCGCGCGGGACGTACGGCGGCATTGAATGGGCGCTCACCCTCGGCAACTACACCAGCATCGCGGACCCGCTGTACCTGCGCATCTTCTGGCGGTCGCTGTGGCTGGCCGTCGTCACCACGGTCCTCTGCCTCGTGATGGGCTTTCCGCTGGCCTACGTCATCGCGCGCGCGCGCAGGCGCTGGCAGGGCGTCCTGCTGGTTCTTGTGATCATTCCGTTCTGGACCAACTTTCTGGTTCGTACCTACGCCTGGATGTTCATCCTGCGCACCGAGGGCCTGCTGAACCAGGCGCTCATGGCGCTTGGGCTCATTCATGAACCGCTCAACCTCTTGTTCACCGACTGGGCCGTGCTGATCGGGCTGGTGTATGGCTACCTGCCGTTCATGGTCCTGCCGCTGTACGCGGCGCTGGAACGGCTCGACCGCTCGCTGGTCGAGGCCGCGTGGGACCTTTACGCGAAACCGGTGCAGGTCTTCACCAGGGTAATCCTGCCGCTCTCCAAGCCGGGCATGGTCGCGGGCTGCGTGCTGGTGTTCATCCCCGCACTCGGCGCCTACGTGACGCCGGACCTGCTCGGCGGCGCGCGGACGATGATGATCGGCAACCTGATCCAGCACCAGTACCTGGGGGTGCGCGACTGGCCGTTCGGCTCGTCGCTGTCGTTCGTGCTGATGGCGGGCGTGCTCGCGGCGGTGCTGTATTACCTGCGCACCGGCGGGGCGAGAAATCTGACATGAAAACCAATCGCTGGTTGATCGCGGCGAGCGTGGCGGACCTGTTGTTCCTCTATCTGCCGATCGTGATCTTGATCGTGTTCTCGTTCAACGCCTCCACGCTTTCGGCCCACTGGCAGGGCTTTTCGCTCCAGTGGTACGCCAAGCTGTTCACGAATCAGGCGCTTCTGGCGGCCACCATGAACAGCCTGATCATCGCCGTGGCCTCGACCCTCTTCGCCGGCCTGCTGGGCGTGCTGACCGCCGTGGCGCTGGAGCGGCAGCCGTTCCGGGGGCAGGCGGCCTTCGAGGCGTTCCTGCTCCTGCCGATCGTCATTCCGGAGATCATGATGGGGGTCGCGATGCTTCTGTTCTTTGTGATGATTAAGCTGCCGCTCTCGCTGACCACGATGACCATCGCGCACACGGTGTTCAATTTCCCGGTGGTGGCGCTGATCGTGCGCGCGCGTCTGCGCAAGCTGGACCCGCGACTGGAGGAGGCGGCGCGGGATCTCGGCGCGACGCCGTGGATGGCCTTCCGGCGCGTGACCCTGCCGTTGCTGATGCCCGGCATCATCGGGGCGCTGCTGATGGCGTTCACGCTGTCGTTGGACGACTTCATCATCAGCTTCTTTACGGCGGGGGTCGGCGCGACGACGCTGCCGATCAAGGTGTACGGGATGCTCAAATCGGCGGTGACGCCGGAAGTGAACGCGCTGTCGGCGATCCTGGTGCTGGTCTCGATGGCGCTGGTGGCCGCGGCGACTTGGGTGCAGAGGCGTGATGCGGGTTCCTCTGCGTAGGGGCGCACCTGCTGGTGCGCCTATCTGCGAACGACCGATCAGACATGATTGCGCGACCTGCGAGAGCCACGCGCTCGTTCCAGAAAATTCTTCACGGCTTGCAGATCCTGGAGCCGGCGTTCCTCCTCGAGGGGGATCGAGGGGAAATGCGTGATGAAGGCCCGCGCGAAGAGGCCGGCTCCGAGAGGCACTTCTCCAATGCCGCAACTCGGCGAGCCCGCTTTGAAGACATAGCCTGAGAGATGCAGCTCCTCCAGTTCACGGACCCGCTGCCGGGCGTATCCGATCATCGTGTCAGTATGATCCACACCTGTCGTGATCGTAATGAGGCGCGGCGCGCGGGGATCGCCGACCAGCCGCATCGGCTCACGCGGGGTGCCCAGCCCGAGCTCCATTTCTGGACACACCGGAACCCATTCCACGTGGGGGCCAAGGACCTCGATCAGGAAGGCGTCGCGTTTATGCCCCCCGTCGTACCGGACGAGCTCGCCCAGCAGGCACTGGCTGATTCCGATGCGAAGGGGCGCGGCCATCTCCGCTACCGTGCCGCAGCAGCATTGGGTGTGTCAAGCGCCGCTCACCACGTCGGACTGGATTTGAGCGGGTGGCGCTGAGTGGGACCCTGGCGGAATCCTTGTCATTGCGAGGAGTCCGCGACGCGGCAATCCAGACCGAGATTGCTTCGCTCCGCTCGCAATGATGGTAGGGAAGCCGCAGGCGACAGGACCCGTCATTTGACACCCTCGTGCGCAGCCCCATAGAATGCCGACTCTATGAATGAGCGTTTCCTCAAAGCCTGCCGGCGTGAACCAACGGATTGTGTGCCGGTCTGGTTTATGCGGCAGGCGGGCCGCTATATGGCGGAATACCGGGCCATTCGCGCCACGCATTCCATTCTCGACGTCTGCAAGACGCCCGAACTGGCGGCGCAGGTCACGCTCCAGCCGCTTGATCGTTTCGCGCTCGATGCCGCGATCATCTTTGCCGACATTTTGCTCCCGCTTGAGCCGATGGGCCTGCGTCTGACGTTCGAGGAAGGCGAGGGGCCGGTGATCCATAACCCCGTCCGCACGCGCGCGGATGTCGAGGCGCTGAAGCTGATTGACGGGAGCGAACTCAGCTATGTGGCGGACGCTATTACGATGGCCCGCCGGGCGCTCCATGGACGAGTGCCGCTGATCGGCTTTGCCGGCGCGCCGTTCACGCTGGCCAGCTATGCCATCGAAGGCGGCGCTTCGCGTAATTTTCTGGAAACCAAGGGCCTCATGTACCGGGAACCCGCCGTGTGGCATCGGTTGATGGACAAGCTCGCGCACGTGGTCACCGCGTATCTGAAGCACCAGATCCAGGCGGGCGCGCAGGCTGTCCAGTTGTTCGACAGTTGGGTCGGGTGCCTGAGTCCCGACGATTATCGTGAATATGTGCACCCTCACGTCCGGCTCATTTTCGAGGGGCTCAAGAACGAGCATGAGGATGTCCCGCTGATTCATTTCGGCACGGGGACCGCGACGTTGCTGGAGTTGATGCGTGAGGCCGGCGGTACGGTGATCGGAGTGGATTGGCGGGTACCGCTCGATGAAGCCCGTCGCTGCCTCGGTTCCGGGGTGGCGATCCAGGGGAATCTGGATCCCGCCGTGCTGTTTGCCCCCCTGCATGAGATCGAGCGGCGCGTGGCGATGATCCTCAAGCAGGCGGGAGACGCTCCCGGCTTTATCTTCAACCTCGGACACGGCATTCTCCCCCATACGCCGGTCGAGCATGTCCAGGCGGCGGTGGAGTTCGTGCACAAGCTCAGCGCGCGTTGAGCGCGCCCCTTCCCATGTCCGATCAGATCACACCGCCGGCGCCCATCGGGATTCTCTTGATGGCCTTGGGAGGGCCGGATTCTTTGGAATCCGTCGAGCCCTTTCTCAACGATGTGCGAGGCGGCCGGCCGACTTCCCCTGAGCTGGTTCACGAGATCACCGAGCGATACCGGGCGACCGGGGGGAAATCTCCCGTTTCGGCGATCATGCAGGAGGTGGCCCGCAAGCTGGAAAAACGCCTCAACGTGGCCGGGCCGGCCCGTTTCAAGGTGTACTTCGGGTTCCGGCACTGGCATCCGTACATCAGAGACACGTACCGGGACATCGTCAAAGACGGGGTCAAGCGGCTGGTCGGCCTGTGCATGGCGCCCCAGAATTCGCAACTGAGCGTCGGCGCCTACGTCAGGAAAGTCGAGGAGGCGCAGGCTGAATCAGGCACGCCGCTACGCTTCACGTATGTCCCAAGCTGGCACACCCATCCGTTCCTGATCCAGGGCATCGTCGCCAACATCCGCGAGGCACTGGGGAAATTTCCGGCGGACGCGCGCGACCGCGTGGCGCTCATCTTCACGGCCCACAGTCTTCCTGCGCGGATCCTCAAGGATGGAGATGCCTATCCCGGCCAGGTGCGAGAAACGGTCGAGGCCGTGTGGTCCGCGCTTGGCCCGCTGCCGCCGGGCGTTATGTGCCGGTTCGCCTATCAGAGCCAGGGACGAACGGGCGACACATGGCTGGGGCCGACGGTTGAAGAAACGCTCGACGACCTGCATGGAGCGGGCTGCCGCCATGTGCTGATGGCGCCGATCGGGTTCGTGTCGGACCATCTCGAAGTGCTCTACGACATTGACATCGAGTTTGCCAAGCGGGCGCGCGACAACGGCATGCAATTGGAACGGATGGCGATGCTCAATGCCACCGCGCCGCTCGTCGAGACGGTGGTGGATGTCATCACGACCCATCTCAAGGAGACCGGCGTCTGACCGTCGCGCGCACAGTGGTCGTCGTTGGTGGCGGGATTGCCGGCCTGAGCGCGGCCTATGCCTTGTCTCAGGCTGATCCGCCCGTCGCCTGCACGCTGGTCGAGGCGGATTCCCGCCTCGGCGGAAAGATTCTCACCGAACAGGCCGAGGGCTTCGTTATCGAGGGAGGGCCGGATTCGTTTCTTTCCCAGAAGCCGTGGGGGATCGAGTTGTGCCGGACGCTCGGCCTGGAAGATCGGCTGATCGGTACGAACCCCAACACACGCCGGACCTTCGTCTATTCAAACGGCCGTCTTGAGGAATTGCCGGAAGGGCTCGCCATGGGCATGCCCAGTAAAGTTGGCCCGTTGTTGCGCAGTGGACTGCTGTCCTGGCCGGGCAAGCTGCGGCTGGGCGCGGAGATCTTCGTGCCGCGCCGTCGTGAGGACAGTGATGAGTCGCTGGGCGATTTTTTCCGCCGTCGTCTGGGGCGGGAAGCCTTGGAGCGGATCATCGAGCCGTTGATGACCGGCATCTATGCGGGTGACGCGGACCGACTGTCCATCCGGGCGACCTTCCCCCGGTTTTCCGACATGGAGCGTGAGCACGGGAGTCTGGTCTGTGCCATGCTGGCCGCGCGGAGGCGGCAACAGACGCCGGGAATGGGAGGATCGCGTTGGACGCCGTTCGTGACGCTTCGGGGCGGGCTCTCGGAACTGGTTCAAGCCCTGATCGGTCGGCTGTCGGCAGTGACGGTCTGCCTGGGGCGTCGGGTGACGGCGGTGCGGAGTGGCGGGACGGGCCAGGGCTATGAGGTTGCGGTCGAGGGGGCCTCGCCCATGAAGGCGGATGCGGTGGTGCTGGCGACGCCGGCGTTCGGCGCTGCTGGACTGCTGGAGCCGCTCGACGCCACGGTAGCCGGCCTGCTGGGGACCATTCCCTATGCGTCCACCGCGACGGTCACGCTGGGTTTTCGCCGCGACGGGTTCCGCCACGACCTCGACGGCTATGGGTTTGTGGTTCCGCGGATCGAAGGCCGCGCCCTGCTGGCGTCCACGTGGTCGTCGTCGAAGTGGGACCACCGGGCGCCGGACGGCTCGGCGCTGATTCGCGCCTATCTCGGCGGGGATGGTCGTGAAGCCGTGCTGGAACGATCCGACCAGGGATTGGTGGCGTTGGCGCGCGCCGACTTACGGCATGTCATGGGGGTGACGGAGGAGCCGGTCATGGCCCGCGTGTTCCGGTGGCCCCGCGCGATGCCGCAGTATCTCGTGGGCCACCTGGATCGGTTGGCCGTCATCGAGAAACGGCTCGCACGGCTGCCCGGCGTCTTTGTCGCGGGAGCGGCGTACCGGGGCGTGGGAATTCCGGACTGTATCCGGGACGGCCTGGGGGCCGCCGAGAAGGTCGTGGACTACCTCAACGAGAGGCAAGCGGTGATCTCAGTATCCGCCCAAGCCCCCCCGATTGCCGAACGCGCCGGGCGCCTGCTCTGAAGCCGTCGCTTTTCTCTTTTCCTTTTGCGGTTCGCCGTACGGCCGGAGCGCGGGGGAGTCCCAGATCACCTGGTTGCCGGGCGCGAGATCGGCGGCTTCCAGGAAGTGCTTGCGCGCCTCATCCTTCTCGCCCAGGTACGTCAGGGCGAGGCCGAGGTTGTAATGGGCCTCCGCGCAGCGGGGGCCTTCCTTCACCGCGATCGCAAATTCATCTCTGGCTGGTTCGAGCCGCTGCGCTGTATAGTGGGCGGTTCCTGCCAGGTTATGCTGAGCGACGGACGGGGGTTTGCAGGTGGTGGCCGCCAGCGTCGGTCGAAACAGGGGCGGCGGATTGAGTATTGAGCATCCCGTGAGGGCAAGGAGGGCAAGAAGGCAGCGCAGGCTGAAGCTCATACAGCCGGTATGATATCCGCAAACGGCGAGGCTTTCAAGAGCGGAGAAGGATCAGGCCGACCTGGATGGCCGGCATGCGTCTGGTCGATCGCGCGAATCTGTCTCAGCGTTTCGCTCCTGTCCATAAGGGAACGCATTCGGCCTGGGCGGATGATGGTGGCGGTGGAGGGTATCGAACCCCCGACCCGCGGCTTATGAGTCCGCTGCTCTACCAACTGAGCTACACCGCCATACCGAGCTTGCTGGGCCCCGTGTCCCCGTTGGATAACATAGGCCTTCATACACTGTCAATAATTGTGGTACTCTACTGGCGATGAAACGAACGATGCTGATGGCGGCTTTCCTAGCCACGCTCTACTTCCTGATGGCGTTCAACGCGTACGCCTGTCTGATCCCGCTCTATGGGAATGCGCAGATGGAGAAGGGCAGCGGCTGCGCCATGCCGAAAGAGCCGCCGGTCCGCGACGCATGCGACGCCTTCAAGGCCATCGGCATCCAGGGGCTGTCTTCCGCCCACCCGTTGCCTGATTGCTACTCGCAGGTGGCGGCGAGTGCGCCGACTTCGGCCTCGATGCCCGCTCCGCTTCAGTCTTGTCACTACAAATTCTCCGACCGTCCGCCCTTGCTTGACCGCGATCCGCTCTCGCTGACCTCGATCCTCCGCATCTGATCCGCCGCACCAGCCGACCAGGGGCTCCCCTCCTTTGTACGGAGGGGAAGGGAGGTAGAGGTGTCGGCTCTACCCCACTGTGCCTTCCCTGACAACGGGGAGGAAGAAAATGCGGAGGACAGCGCCATGTATGTGCGTCGCATTGTGTCCGTCGTTATGGGGATTCTTTCTGTGGGCTTGGCAGGCGCTCTGCATGCCGCTGAAGCCGAACCGCTGCAACTAGATGCCGTCGTTGCCGAGGCCTTGGCCAACAATCCGGAGGTCCAGGCAGCCCGACATCGCTGGAAGGCAGCCCAGGAGCGGGCGCCGCAGGCGCGGGCCTTGGACGATCCGGAGTTCAAGGTGGAGCTGTTCAATACGCCCGAGAATTTGGACGTGAGCCGAACGGAAAATACGATCTTTG
>Ga0213870_1000255_pt1 | contig 28206 bp, 21 predicted proteins | sample WICALVC2017_Meta_FD_160119 | JGI IMG/M metagenome (GOLD analysis project Ga0213870, IMG submission 160119) | Freshwater microbial communities from subterranean cave lake in Wind Cave National Park, South Dakota, United States - WICALVC2017 | ecosystem: Environmental > Aquatic > Deep subsurface >... | reverse complement strand
AAGCGCATCTGTCGCACCTCCTGTAGGACTGCTGTCCGTGTCATGGTGGCCCTCCTGTGAGGCCCCACCTTAAACCGGACAGATCATGTGCTACATAAACCGGACAGATGATGTGCTATCTACATTCCGAATACGCCATCATTGACGATGCCGGCTTGCGGATGATACAGTCCATTCCTAATCGAACCACCCGAGGAGCCGCACATGGCCGTGCCTATCGCGCAGATGTTCACTGTCACCAAGTACGTGTTGACCCAGAAGCTCACCAGGGTTGCGCGCTATCCGCTGGTGCTGATGCTGGAGCCGCTCTTTCGCTGCAATCTCGCCTGCGCGGGCTGCGGGAAAATCCAGTATCCGGATCATGTCCTGGATAAGCGCCTGACGCCGGCGCAGTGCTGGGTGGCGGCCGAGGAGTGCGGCGCGCCGATCGTCAGCATCCCGGGCGGGGAGCCGCTCATCCATCCCGAGATGGCGACGATTGTGAAGGGGTTGGTCGAGCGGAAGAAGTACGTCTATCTCTGCACCAACGCCATCTTATTGGAGCGCAAGCTCGACGAGTACCGGCCCTCGCCATATCTGACCTTCAGCATTCACATGGACGGTTTGCAGGAGGAACATGATCTGGCGGTGTGCCGTGACGGCGTCTACGACGTCGCCGTCAGGGCGATCAAGGCGGCGCTCAAACGGGGCTTTCGGGTCACCACGAACACGACGCTCTTCGATGACGCCGCCCCCGAGCGTGTCCGCAAGTTTTTCGACGCCATGATGGAACTGGGTGTTGAAGGGATGATGATCTCCCCCGGCTATAGCTATGACAAGGCGCCCGACAAAAAGAACTTCCTCAAGCGGCAACGGACACGCGAGCTCTTCTCGCGGATACTGCACCGGCCCAAGAGCGGCTGGCGGTTCAACCAGTCGCCGCTCTTTCTCGATTTTCTGATGGGCAAGGTGGACTACCAATGCACGCCGTGGGGTAATCCGACCTATAATGTATTCGGTTGGCAAAAACCCTGCTATCTGCTCCAGGATGGCTATGTGGCGACGTTCCGGGAGCTCATGGACCAGACCGATTGGGACAGCTATGGGACCGGTCGGAATGAGAAATGCGCCGATTGCATGGTGCATTGCGGGTACGAGGCGTCTGCGGTTGATGATACGTTCGGCTCCCTGCGGGGGTTCGGGCGGACGGTCGGGGCGACGCTGATGCCGACTTCCCGGTAAGCCTGCGCGTCGTGATCGCCGATACGCCTCCTGCATCAGGCGCGCCGCATCTGGAAGGCCGGGTCTTTCGTCCGGCGACCGACGCCGAGCGCGGCCAGGCCGTGGACATCGCGTTCGATTACCGTGGCGATGTGACGCTGGAGTTGGTCTCCGGTGAAACGGTCACCGGGTACATCTTCAACCGGAACAGCGCGGCCGCTCCCCCCTCTCTGCAGCTCTTTCCTAAAGACCAGCCCGGCGCCCGGGTGATCCCCTATGCCGACATTGCGACGCTCGCCTTGACCGGCGAGGACACGGCGTCAGGAAAATCATGGGAAACATGGGTCAAAAAAAAGACATCGGAACGGAAGGCAGAAGCCGAGCAGATCAAGACCCAGACGCAGGCCCGAGGACACCTGTAAACGGAAACATGTGCGCCGATCTCTCTTGTCATTGCGAGCACCCGCAGGGTGCGTGGCAATCCGGCCTTGCCGTCGCGAGCGAAGCGTGGCGATCCAAGAGATTGCTTCACTGTCTGCCGCGCCTTCGGCTCGCAGCTTCGGTTCGCAATGACAGTCCCCTATCTCTGGTCTTGGCCGCGCATGAATTGATTGACAAAGATGGACGCCTAATGTTAGATAGGCCGGACTTGAGCCGGGCCGTTCGGGAGAGAGTGGAATCTGTGAGGGATTGGAGACCGTCGCGAGGGTGTGCGGCGGTCTTTTGCGGTCTGGTCGGCGGGCTGGTCGGCGGGCTGGTCGGATTGGTCGGGTCGGGCGCGCTGAGTCCGTCTACGGCGTGGGCGACCCACGAAACGGATCATCGGTTCACCATTTCCGGGCACGTGCGGGATCACGACGGCAAGCCGGTACGGGATGTCAAAGTGCAGGCAAAAAATCTGCGTGACCAGGCGGTTGATCCCGTCACTAGCTACGCGGACGGGTCTGGATTCTACACGCTGGTTCTTCATCTGCACAACTCGAATGTAGGGGACCCCATTCACGTTTCGGTCAAAGACGAACGATCGGGGTTGGACGAGGTCAAAAAAATACGGGCTGAGTTTGACCCGGCCGACAAGCATGCCGAGCGTCAGGCGACGGTGGAGTTTGGGCCTGAACCCGAACCATCGGGGGGCGGTTCAGGAGGAGTCATGGGGACGGAGGACACGTCGAGAGTCTGGCTCTATGGAGCGGGAGGAGTTCTCGTGGCGGCGGCGCTCGGCGTGGCGATTGTGCGCGCGCGACACCGGCAGGCTGCCGCGTCTGCCAAGCGGCGCGGGAAGAAACGGTCACGGTAAGCGGTTGGATGCGAAAGAAATGAAGCAGGGCGCTGGAGCGTTGGGGCCGGACTCCTCGGGCACAGCGTCTTTTTTATGTGTCGGCTCGGTCATGAGTCAACCGGAAAGGAGTAAGGGGGCAATGAAGATCAAAAGCCTGGCGGTCGTAGCGTTGCTGGGGTTTGGAGGGTTGCTGTTGTCGGGATGCGGCGGCGAGGACGTGCAGGAGAGCACGGGGCCGCCTCCGCCTGCGCCGGCCGAGTATGCCGACAAGCATATGCCGGACGGCTGGTGGGCCGACGAGAAGATCCTCGCCGAGGGGAAGGAGATATTCGAAGGGGTTAAAAATATCGATGTGAATTGTGCATCCTGTCACGGCAAGGACGGCAAGCCGGTCAAGGCTGGCGCGCGCGATTTTCGCAAGGGTGAGCGGATGAAACTCTACTCCGATAGCGTGTGGTTCTGGCGGATTTCCGAGGGTGTCCCGAACACCAAGATGAAGTCGTGGAAAAGCAAGCTGCCCGAGGAGGACCGCTGGAAGGTCATGGCCTACGAGCGGACGTTCGGGCTCAAAGGGCTGGGTTACGACGTGGCCAAGAAAGACTGGGTGCCTGTGGCCGAGCTCGGCAAAGCGGCGCCGGAGGCGGGCGCTCCAGGTGAAGCCAACCCGGCGGCCGGAGGCGGGACCACCCCGGCGGCCACGCCCGTGAAAGAAGAACCCAAGAAGGGCGGGAAGTAAGCGCGGTCAACCGGTAAGGGGGCGGGGAGAGCATGAAAACCTGGCAACGTAGCCTCTTGCTTGTGGTAGGGCTCCTCTTGGTGGGGACGGCGGCCTCTGCGCAGCTCCCCGACCCCAAGCCGCATGAATTCCCCATCGCGGGGAACCGGGTCGCCGTCTGGGTCGTGGCCCAGTTGCACATCCTGTTTGCTGCGTTCATCCTTGGCGCGCCCATCTTCGTGGTCGTCAGCGAGTTCCTCGGTTGGAAGAGTCATGACGCCCGCTACGATCGGCTGGCGAAGGAAGTCATCAAGGTCACGGTCATTCTCTACAGTATGACCGCGCTGACGGGCGGCCTCTTCATCTTTGTGCTGCTCGCCACCTATCCGCAATTGAGCGGGTGGCTCATCACGCACTTCTTCGACCTCTTCGCCATCTGGTACCCGCTGCTCTTCATCGCGGAGACCATCGTCCTGTATCTGTACTGGTACACATGGGACGCTCTGCAGGGGCCGCTGAAGCTCCGGCACATCGCGCTCGGTGTGCTGCTCAACGTGATCGGCACGGCGACGCTGTTGGTCATTGACGGGCCGACCTCGTTCATGAACACGCCGGTCAAGTCCGCCGAGGGCCTGGACCTCAGAACGTTTATCGAGACGACGGCGACGTTGTGGGACAAGATCAACAACTTCAGTTGGTGGCCGCTGAACATCCACCGGCTGATCGGGAACGTGACCTTCGGCGGCTTCATCGCGGGCCTGATCGCCGCCTATATGTACCTGATGTCCAAGACCGACGACGAGCGGGCCTTCTACGATTGGTTCGGGTTCGTGGGCAACATGATCGGCGTCGGCGCGCTGTTGCTGTTGCCCTTCGCCGGCTACTTGCTGGCCTACGAGCTGTGCGACTACGATGCGTCCATCTGCCCCTATATGATGGCCGACCAGTTGTCCATGTTCTTCGAGATGCAGGGGGCGATGGTGGGGTTGATCTTTCTTGCCAGCAACTACTATATCTGGCTCAGCCTGAAACGGGTCGAGGGGTTGGAGCAGGTCCGGATGCGGACCACCACGCTGGTCCTGATGGCGAGCATTCCCCTGGTGTTCATGCTGATCTGGACCAAGTTTCCAATCCCGGACCCCATGGCGTTTATTCTGCCGGCCTGTTGGATCACGCTGTTTCTGGTCGCCGGCAAGGTTCTCAAGTGGACGGTCCCGGCGCAGACGCTCGTCAAGGTGGCGTTCCTGATGGTGATTATCGGCAACGCGATTTGGATGACCCCGCATGCGTTCGTGGCCACCCAGGCGCTGGCGCCGGATGACGGGTCGCTGAGCCTGCCGCATGGCGAACTCGATCTGGGGTTTATCGTGCTTGACTGGGGCATGCTGGCCCTGATGCCGGCCAAGAACGCGGCGGCCTTCACGCTCGTCTTTGTCACCATCTGCAACTACATTCTCTATAACCGGGCGCTCCGGAAGGGCCGGATTCTCTGGGGCAAGATTGATTTCGTGTCCCAGTTCGTGCTGATCTTCCTGGCCTTCAGCGCGATTTGGACGATGGGCTTGATGGGCACGGTGCGCTCGCTCACCAGAAAGTACTTCCACGTGTTCAATCTCCAGTACGATTTCACGCCGGAGGCGTATACCCCGACGCTCGCTTTTTCCAGTTGGGTCATCACCGGGGTCACGCTGGCGTTCTATAGTATCGTGAGCTTCGCGATTATCCTGACGTTGAGGACGGGGAAAGACAAGGCCCATGCCAAGGCGCCCAAGGCCGTCCCGTTCCCCGTCGGTGCGGAGTAGGGGGGCGTATGGCGTCCGGACACAGCTTCATCTGGCTGCTCATCAAGCGTGTCGTGCTGGGCATGGTCGTGGCGGGTGTCGTCTTCGTGCTGACCCGCTTCGTGTTCCATTTCCCCCCCGTGTTCCAGGGCATGTTTATGCTGTACGTCGTGCTCGGCACAGTGGTCTTCATCTTGTTGGACGCGCCGCCCGTCTCGCCCTTCGGCGGGGTGAAGGCCCTGGCGGCCGTGGCGACCTTCTACGCGCTCCTTGCGGGGACCTTCGTCGCCGGGGCCCATTTCCTGCCGCAGTTCGATCCCATGATTGAGAAGGGGAAAATCGACAAGATCGTGAAGCCCAAGCTGGCGGCGACCGACAAGGGCAAAATGGATGAGTTGCTCAAGCGGAGCGAGGACCTGCAGGCCCAGAGCCAGGCGATCATGAAGCGGATCGAGGCGCTGGGCGGCGCTGACAAGCTCAAGGCGGCCGAGGGAGATCAGGGAGGCGGCGGGGCGCCCCAGGCGGCAGCCGGGGACTTGGTCGCGCTCGGCAAGGAGCAGTATGACCTGCAGGAGTGCTACAACTGCCACAAGATCGGCGGTAAAGGCTCCGTCAAGAAGCGCGGCCCGACCCTCGACAACATCGGCAACCTCATGAAGCCCGAGGAGGTCAAGGAGAAGCTGATGAATCCCCGCAGTTGGATGGCCGAGGGGTTTGAGAAGGAATACGAGAAGAAGGTCATGCCGGACAAGTACAAAGAGTTGATGACGGATCAGGAGATTGACGCGCTGGTCGCGTATATGTCCAGCTTGAAGGATGCGTCGGTCGAGACGCCCAAACCCATCAAGAAATAGGCGAGCGTCGGAACCATCCAGTATGGCCAGCGTGCAACCGAAGATCAAAGCGAAAGTCCGTTGCGTGGACGGGGAGGTCGGCGAGATCGTCCACGTCATCGCGGATCCCATTTCGCTGGAGGTCAGCCACATCGTCGTCCGCGCGAACGGGACCCAGCGCCAGGTGCCGGTCGGCGCGATCGGCGCGGTGCGGGACGATGCGGTCGAGTTAGCCTGCACGTCATCCCAGGTGACGGACTTCCCCGAGTTCACGCGCGAGGACTATCTGACCTCGAAAGAGGTCGAGATCCCGCATCTTGAAAACAAAATCCACGTCGAGCCGGGCGACCTGCTCGTTCCCTTCCCCCTGCTGGAGAAGAGCTGCGCCAGGCGGAATTTTTTCGCCGGCTTCATCCACGTCATTGGTGCGTTGATCGCGCTCCCGTTCATCTGGCCCGTGCTGCGCTTCATCATGAAGCCCATGTACGTGCCCTACGATAACCGTTGGATCAAAATCGGGAACGCCGGCAAGATCAAGACCGACGACGTGGGGGTGCAATTCATTTTCACGAAGTCCTTCAAGGACATGGTGATCGAGCGCCAAGAGGACAAGAACCATTGGGTGATCAAGGCTTCCCCCGACATGCTGAAAAAGGTGTATCCGCATGGAGACGTGACCTTTACCGATGCGAAGGGCGACGTGGTCTGGGTCAACAAGCAGACGGTGCCCTATGTCGCCTTTGCGGGGAAATGTCCGCATCTTGGCTGCGGCTTCAAATGGCGTAGCCACAAGACGTTGGGGCCGGTCTTTCTCTGTCCGTGCCACCTCAGCATCTATGACGCCAGCGGACGGGTCTTGGACGGGCCGGCGCCGCGTCCGCTGGACGTGCTCCCGATCAAGGTGGCGCCGGACGGGGCCATCGAGATCATTGACGTCGAATACAAGGCCGGCAAGAAGGAACAGGTCCGCATCGCCTAGATGAACGCGCTACTGCAGCAAGTCTACGATTTCGTTGACGAGCGGATTGACCTGAAGACGCTCGAGGCGAAAATGATGAAGGAGCCGATCAAGGGCGGCTCGCGCTGGGCTTACGTCTTCGGATCGGTCCTCCTGTTCATTTTCATCATGCAGGCCATCACCGGCGTCCTGCTGATGTTCTATTACATCCCCAGCGCCGACCATGCCTATGACAGCACACAGTTCATCATCCATGAGGTGGACTACGGCTGGTTCATTCTCAGCTATCATTTTTGGGGCTCGTCGGCCATGGTGGTCATGGTCTTCGCCCATATGTCGCAGGTCTTCCTCTGGGGCGCCTACAAGACCCCGCGTGAGATGACCTGGCTGGTCGGCCTGGCCCTGTTCGGCATCGTGATGGCCTTTGGCTTTACCGGCTATCTCTTGCCTTGGGACCAGCGGGCCTATTGGGCCACGGTCGTCGGCGTGGAAATCATGGACAAGACGCCCATCGTGGGCGACTTCATGGCGCGCTTTCTGAAAGGCGGTCCCACGCCCGGCCAGATGACGTTGAGCCGATTCTTCGTGATCCACGTGATGATCCTGCCGGGGGCCTTGATGGGGCTGGCCGGCCTGCATCTCTTTCTGTTCCGCTCGGCCGGTCCGGCCGGGCCGTTTCGCGGGTCGCCGGAAGAATTGAAAGCCAAGACGGACTTCTTCTTTCCTCGCCAGGTGTGGAAAGATATCGTGGCCATGGCGGCCGTGTTTCTGACCATCAGCGCGTTGGCCATCTTTGAACCGGTCGTGTTGTTGGAGCAAGCGAAGCCCGACCCCGGTGATTACTCTCCGGAACCGGAGTGGTATTTTCTCTTCCTGTTTCAACTGCTCCGGTGGAAGCTCTTTGCCGGCGAGTTCGGCCAGTTCCTCGGCGCGACGGCGATCCCCGCGGCGTTCATGCTGCTGCTGGCGGTGCTGCCGTTCATTGACCGGAGCCCGGAACGTAACATTTTCAAGCGGCCCATCGCGCTGCTGTCCTGGACTGCGGTAATGATCGCGATTCTGGTCCTGACCTGGTCGGCCATTATCAACCGTGAGTTTTTGCACTGAGAGATCGCCATGGCTCATCCCGCCACCGCCATCTCCTCCGTCAAGCTGGCCTGGGCCCTGTCCTGGACGGCCTTTTGGACGGGATTTCCCTTCAAAATGATCGTCGTCCTGCTCCTGCTCGCGGCGCAGATCCATCCGTGGGAGGGCGCGGGGCTCATCGCGCTGCTTGTGGTCTCGGTGCCGATCGACGTCTGGGCGCTGGGGCTGACGGCCCGCACCTTCTTTCTCGATCGGCTGGGGGTTGAGGTTCGGGGGCCGGTAGGGATCGGGCTCTGGTGGCAGGGCGCCGTCCTTGGCATGGTCATGCTGGGCGTCGCCTATTATGCGGTGGGCGTCACTGCGGCCCTCTGTCAGAAGGCTGCGGCGGCCACCCTGGACCTGGTGAAGAAGGTCCTCCCCATTCCCGTTGCCGAGCAAATCACCATTGAGTTGATGATGTGGGCCGTTCCGGCTACAATCGTGGCAATTGTGTGTCTCCTGATCTGGCTGAAGCTCTTTGGGTGGCGCATCAAGCGGTTCGTCGTCGCGTCGGGCCGGACCAGTTCGGCCGATATGCAGGAGCGTGTGCGGGAGTGGGATGGCTGGCGCGTGCCGGCGGATTCGATCTTGATGCTGGTGTCGTTTGCCGCGGTGGCTGTGCTCGTGACCGTCACGTTTTGGGTGCTGCTGCCGGTGACCACGCCGCACCGGCACCCGGATTATTCGTCGCCGCCGACCGCGTCGGTGAAGAAGAGGGTCAAGCCGGAGGACCTGTTGAAGCAAACGGACACCACCCTGGCCAAGGCCGAAGCGGTGCTGGAGTTGTTGGAAAAAGAGCACGATAAAGACAAAAAGAAGCCTGCGGGCCCGAGGCCCTAAGAGGAGAGGTCGCCATCATGGAACACATACGGAACCAGAGGAATGTCTATGCCTATGCGGCGCTCTTTCTGGTGCTGGCGTTCGCGGTCGCGATACCGGTCGGGATGGCCTGGGCCGAGGACGCCCCGTCCGGGACGGCGACGGAATATCGCGATCTCCCGGGCGGCAGCCGGAACGTGATCTGGATCGTCGCGCAGCAGCATCTCCTGTTGGCTGGCTTCGTGCTCGGGGTGCCGATTTTCGCCTGGGTGTGCGAGATCGTCGGGGTGACGAGCGGCGATCGTCGCTACGACAAGCTGGCCAAGGAATTCACCAAGCTGCTCACCTCAGCCTATGCCACGACGGCGCTGTTCGGCGGCATTCTCCTGTTCCTCTTGATCGGGCTGTATCCCAAGTTGATGGCCTATCTCACGGATATCTTCTTTCCGACGTTCGTCCTGTACAGCCTGCTGTTCTTGCTGGAGACCGTCACGCTGTACCTCTATTGGTACGGGTGGGACGCGATGCAGGGCTCCAAGAAGAGCCTGCACCTGTTTTTGGGCTTCCTGTTGAACGTGTTCGCGTTCTTCATCATGATCGTGCCGAACGCCTGGGCGACGTTCCAGGCCAGTCCGGTCGTGATCGCGGAAGGGGGCATGTGGGCCAAGGCGTGGGCGGCAACCTGGAACCCTACCTGGTGGCCGGTGAACATTCATCGCCTGATCGCCAACGTCGTGCTGGGCGGCTACATCTGCGGCGCATACGCGGGGCTCAAGTATTTGATGGCCCGGAACGCGGACGAGCGTGTGCATTACGACTGGATGGGCTACGTCGGAAACTTCATCGGTGTGTTCGGACTGCTGCCGTTGCCGTTCGCGGGGTACTGGTTGATGCGGGAGGTCTACCAATACAACCAGCAGATGGGTATCACCCTGATGGGCGGCATCCTCTCCTGGCTGTTCATTTTGCAGGCGATGCTGATCGGGATCCTCTTTCTCGGCTCCAACTACTATTTCTGGTTGGGGATCATGCACCGGATCCCCGGGTCGGAAGCCAGGTATCGCCGGCCGATCCTCACGATGTTGGTCATCCTGCTGATTTGCCTCGGCATCTGGATGACACCGCATTCGTTGGTGGCGAGCCTGGAGGAAGCGCGGAAGATGGGAGGGACGCATCATCCGTTGCTGGGCGTCTTCGGCGTGATGTCGGCCAAAATGACCGTGGCGAACCTCATGATTCTGGTGACGTTTATGAGTTTCATCATGTACTGGCGGGCGGGCAAACAGGAAGTCGCCACCTGGGCCAAGGCCGCGAAGGTCGGGCAGGGCATTGTGCTCGGCATCGCCGCGATTGTCGTGGTCGTCCTGGGGGTCTGGGGCTATTTCGTCCCGGCCATCACCCGGATCAATTATTTCTCCACGACGCAGGTGTTGGTTGTACTGTTCGTGTTGTTGACGGTCACGCCCTTGACGGCGCTCCTGATGAAGAGCGCCAAGACCACGACCGAGATGGTGTGGGGTGTCATGCCGCCGCGCGCCAGCTATGCGCTGGTCTTGAACGCCGTGATGGTGATCTTGTTGATGACCTTGATGGGCTTTGCGCGGTCGGGGTCCCGGGTCCATTGGCATGTCTATGGCGTCATGCAGGACACGTCGGAGTATGCCTATTCGCCGACCCTGGGCTACGCCGGGGCATTTATGGCGTTGAACACCTTTGTGTTTTGCATGTTGCTCACCTTTATCTTCTGGGTGGCGTCGCTCGGCGAGAAGAAGAGCGGCCTTACGGAGCCGGCCTACGCGAACGAGCCCCCGGCGGTTCCCGACGGACTGGATAACGGATCCGTGCCTGCGACGAGGCAGTAGCCCGGATCATGGAGGAGTCTACACGCGATGTCTGAAGCACAGTTCTTACAAACCACCGGCCTGGTTGTGGTCGGGCTGGCGGGACTCGTTCTCCTGTTTACGAAGGCCCGCTTCCTCCGGATGCTGGCCTTCGTGGTGATGGTCCTCGGCGGGTTTACGTTGACGGCTCAAGGCGTGCCACAGATGCGGTCGTTACCGCCGGTGACGGAGAAGTTCGACGTGGCCTCCATCGGGGAGAAGAAAGACCTGGCTGCCATCGGGCAGAAGATCTTCTTTGGCAAAGGCCAGTGCGCGCTGTGCCATACGATCGGCAGCAGCGAAGGCCGCTGTCCCGATTTGAAGGGCGTCGGCGCCAAGCTCACGCGCGAGTTCATCTATGAAAGTCTGACCCAGCCGCAGGCGTACGTCTATAAGGACTACGAACACGCCGGCCAGCCCAAATTCTTTCCGGCCAAGATGCCGCATATCAACAAGAAGCCGATCGGCTTGACCAACAACGAGATTCTGGCCGTGATCGCGTTCCTCCAGAACATGTCGGGCGAGCCGGTGACCATTGAGTTGTCGGAGATCGAAGTGCCGCGCGACGCGGCCGGCGTGGCGGGGGACAAGGCGGCCGGACAGAAAGTCTTTCAGTCAGCCTGTGTCACGTGCCATTCCATCGGTCTCTCGGAGAAGGGCAAAGGGGATCTGTTGCCCGTGCTGGGTAAACAAGGCGCGCCCTTCTTGCGACAGGCTGTGCTGTCGGCGCCCACGCCTGGAAGTAAAGCCCACCAGGGCTTCGATCGGAAGCTCGCCGTGAAAGACTTCGACGACCTCATGGCCTATTTGCTGGACGCGAAGGCTGTGGCAAAACCGTTATGAGTCGTCACCGAGGAAGGCGGCTACGTATGCGGAGGAGGAAAGCGTGATGAAAAGATCCTTTTCGCCGGTCAAGGGGGCTATTGTCTTGGGCGTGATTTTTGTGGGGCTGAAGTTTGGGCTCCCGCTGGTGACCGCTCCCTTGCCGATGAGCCTGATCTGGGTCTATCTCTTTTTGACGGTGATCGGGATCGCAGTCTTTGGCACGTTGAGCCACGAATCCACGGAACACTTCTGGTCCCCCATCGTCCGGTTTCTAGGCGGCAACGGCATCGGCGGCGTGGCCAAGTCAGCTCGCGCGGCCGTCCTCGTGCTGTTCCCGCTCCTCGTCGGGTGGCAGACCTATACCGGTCTCGTGCCCAACACACAGCCGCCGGCTGAGAACCGGACCATCCACCCGGCGCCTCCGGGCGAATTCGTGGGGCTGTCCAATCCCGTACCCAACACGCCGGAGAATGTGATGATGGGGAAGGGACTGTATGCGGCGTTCTGTTCCCCGTGCCACGGCGCAAAATTCAACGGCAACGGCCCGGCTTCCGACGGATTCAATCCGCCGCCGGCCAACTTCGCTGATCCCGGCACCATCGCCATGCTCCAGGAGTCCTACCTGTTCTGGCGTATCAAGAAGGGCGGGGTCGGACTGTCGGTCGAAGGCCATCCCTGGAAATCGGCCATGCCACGTTGGGAAGTAGAATTACCGGACGACTGGATCTGGAAAATCATCATGGCGGAATATGCGGGGGCTGGTCAAAAGCCCCGGACGTGGGAGTAAGCAATGAAGATGGTCCTATCACGATATGGAGCGGCGGCGTTCGCGGCTGTGGCGGTCGGGCTGTTGTGGGTGGCGCCCGCGCCGGCCCAGGAAAGCGGCGTCGTCCGCGCGAAGCTGATTCCGGGCGAGGTCCCGACGGATCCGGCTGCGCCGATCTGGAGCACGATCCCAGCGACAGAATTCCCAATGTCACCGCAGGTCCATTGGCAGAAACGCATCGGGTCGGTGACGGTCAAATCCGTGAAGGTCCGGGGCGTTCACAACAACCAGCAGATCGCGTTGATGGTGGAGTACGCCGATCCAACCCAAGACCCGGCCGATGCTGCGGCGCTGGAGTTCATGGCGGGCGAGAAGAAGGCCCATTTCGGCCACGGGCAGCCCATGGGGCAGGTTGAAGGCGGGCCGGTCAATATCTGGTACTGGCGGAACGATGCGCCCGCCGCCGCAGACATGACCGCGCAGGGCTTCGGGACGCTGAAGCCGCAGGCCCAGCAGGATGTGCAGGCCAAGGCCGTCTGGACGGATGAAAAGACCACGATCACGTTCAAGGAGCGAAAGCAGAGTCTGCGGAAGGACCCGAAAGGGGAACTGGTGAAGGACCCCAAGACCGGAGACCCTGTGGTCGATGAAGAGACGAAGGTGGTCGAACAGGACGTGAACGGCGTCTGGCGCGTGGTGTTTATCCGCGCGCTCACCACGACCGACAAGGAGGACGTCCAGATTCAGACGGGGACGTTTCCGAACATCGCCTTTGCCGTATGGGACGGCAAGAAACTGGAAGATGGCGAGCTGAAGGAATCCGGCTCGCAGAAGGCCATTACTTCCTGGTGGTACATGAATGCGGAGCCGCCGCCCGATTATTCGGTGTACCTGTATGGCCTCATGGCGGTGGTGGTGGCCGCCGGCGTGCAATTCATCATCATCCGAAAAACAAAGAAGGGGCAGTCGGCATGAAGGATCGGCGCATTGCGGGAGGCGTCGCTGTTGCAGCGGTGGCGGCGTTGGTTGGGCTCGCCGGCTGCGGGTTGTTCCAGGACGAGCACGTAAAGAAGGGCGCGGACCTCTATGCCTATTACTGCTCCCATTGCCATGGGGACAACGGGAAACCCAATGAGGGATTCAACTGGAAGCTCATGCCTGACCCCAAGCCCAAGGACCTCTCCAACAAGGACGAGATGAGCACCCTGACGGACGCGGAGATTTTCGAGACCATTGGCCGCGACATGAAGGATACGACGCCGGAGGTCGGTGACAAGATCGGCGACGAGGAGTTCTCCGTGCCGACTATGCCGACGTTCAAGTACACGCTGTCGGAAGAAGAGTTGTGGTCGCTGGTCGCCTTTGTGCGGACGCTTCATGGCACGAAGCTGGAGCAGAAGGATTTTGCGTCGTTGCAAAAAGAGCGATACAAAAGCGCGCCGATTCCCAAGCCGATGGTGACGGCGACGCCGGCTGAAGAGGCCAAACTGGCCGCGCGTGGCAAGCAGCTCTATTTCAACAAGTACGGCTGCAATGCCTGTCACAAAACCGGGGACATCGGTGGGGAAGTCGGCCCGGCCCTGGACCGGGCCGGGTTCCGACTGAACGGCGAGTGGGTGTATCGCTGGATCAAGTACCCACAGAGCATGAAGCCGCACACCAAGATGCCCAATCTCGGCGTCAACGATGACGACGCCAAGGCCCTCATGTTCTACCTGAAGACCTTGAACGCGCCGCCCCCAGACCAGCCGCTCCCGGCCGCGTCATAAGCATCAGCTCTTATGGCTGATGCTTTTCATTTGTGAAATGTTTAAAATTGTACAGAGTTCTCCGCAAGTTTTTTCTTGAAACACCCTCCACCTTCGGATAGATTCCCTCCACTTTCGAGGGGTTCCTATCCCAGCGTGTCCCAACGTGGAGGGGTAAGTGGTGCCTTCGTTCCGCCAGCGTGTGGCTGCTGTCACGCAGGGTGTGCGATGAGACTGGGGAGTGGTGGGGTCGGCCAGTGCTGTGCGGGGGCGCTGCTCCTTCTGTGTGCCGTGCTGCTGCTCACCCCGTCCTCCCTCCATTCGCAGAACGCCGCTGGTCGTCACCATCCCCGTGGGGGCGGAGCCCCAGGGCCTAGCCTTCAATCCGACGACCAATCAGGCGGTCATCACGCACCCCGAAACCAACCGGGTCACCGTGGTGGAGCTGGCCACCCGCACGACGACCTCGATGCCTGTTGGCCAGAATCCCGGGGGCGTGGCGATCGACCCCACGACCAACCGGGCCTATGTGACCAATGAGGAATCCAAGACCGTCAGCGTCCTCGACGTCGGCGCCCGCCAGGTCATTGCCACCATCGCGCTGCGCGACGCGCCGCGGGGGATCGCTGTCAATCCTACTACGCACATCGGCGTTGTCACCCATCCCGAGCCAGGCCGAGTCTCGCTGCTCGACCTGGTCACCCACACCGTCACGGCCGGCCTCGCGGTAGGCAGGGACCCTCACGGCGTGGCCATCGATCCGGTCACGAACCGGGCCTACGTGACCAACCGAGGCTCGGAGAGCGTGTCGGTCATCAACCTGGCCACGGCCACGGTCATGGCCACCGTCGCGGTGGGCCGGGAGCCGACGGGGATCGCCGTGCATCCCAGCGCGTCCCAGATTGTGGTCGCCAATCGAGGGGCCGGGACCGTGAGCCTGCTCGATGGCACCACCCCGACCCCAACAGTGGTGGCCACCGTGTTGGTCGGGGGCGCTCCTGCCGAGGTCGCCATCCACCCCGGGACCAATCGAGCCTATGTCAGCGAGCAGCGTGCAGATGTCGTGGTGGTGCTGGATCTGGAGGCCCGCCGCGTGCTGGGGTCGTACCCGATGGCCCGCAACCCGGCCGGGCTGGCCATCGATACCCCCACAGACCGCCTGCTGGTGGTGAGTCGCGGCGCCGGGACGCTGTCTGTCCTGGATCTGGTGAACTACCCGCCAGGGGTCGGAGTCCCGGTAGGCCGCGAGCCCCTGGGCGTCGCCGTCGATCCGGACAGCAACACGGCTGTCGTCACCAATGTGAAAGGCCATACTCTGTCCGTGGTGGATCTGGCGACCGGCCAAGTGGTGGCGACGGTGCCGACCGGCCGAGGCCCGCAGGATGTGGCCATCCATCCCCGGACGAAGCTCGCCGTGGTGGCCAACACGCAGGCCGATACGGTGTCCATCCTCAATCTCGCCACGCGGACGGTGCTGGCCACTGTGCCGGTGGGGCCGGAGCCCATCGCCGTGGCCATCGACCCGGTCCTCAACCTGGCGGTGGTGCTCAATGAGAAAGCGCGCACGCTCAGCCTGGTGGACCTGACCAGCTACAGGGTCTCCGCCACGCTGGCGATGCCTCCGGCCGATGCCCAGCCGACCGATGTGGCGATTGACCCGACGGCCCACCTGACCGTCGTCCCCCTGAAAAAAACCGACCAGGCGCTGATCCTCGATCTGGTCAATCGAGTCGTGGTGGCGTCGATTCCGGTTGGGCGAGACCCGGTCGCGGTGGCGGTGAACCCGGAGACCCGCACGGCGCTCATCGTGAACCGGCGGTCGAACACGCTGTCGGTGCTGAATCTCAAGACCCAGGCCGTGACCGCCACGATGACGGTCCGGCCGGAGCCGACCGATGTGGCGATCAACCCGGAGCTGAACATGGCCGCCGTGCTCAGCCACCGGACCGACACGCTGGAGCTGATCGATCTCGACACGTTGACCCTCGTGGCCGCGTACCAGACCGATCCCAAGCCCGAGCGAGTGGCCATCAACCCCCACACGCACGTGGCGGTCCTGACCAGCCAGAAGACGGACAGTGTCACGATTCTTCAATTGCTCAATCCCGTGCCGGTGCTGGAGAGCATGACCCCCACCACAGTCCTGGCAGGGGAGACGGGGGTGAGCCTGACGCTGACCGGGCGTCGGTTTCTGCGCACGGCCACGGTGCAGGTTGGGGGGGGGCGACGCTCACCCCCGAATTCCTCAGCGCGACGAAGCTGCGGGTGGAGGTGCCGGCCTCAGCCATTGCGGACGCCGGGACCGTGCCGGTGACGGTGAAGAATCCCACGCCAGGGGGCGGGAGCTCCCAGCGTCTCACCGTGACGGTCACCCCGGTCCCCCTGAGCCTGAGCCCAACGACCGCGACGCTTCGGGTGCAGGAGGGCCTCCTCTTCACCGTCACCTCGGCCACGCCGGCGGGGACGCAAGGGCTGCTGGTCACCCTGACGGCCTCGGGCACCGGTGGCCTCACGGTCCCGGCGTCTGTCACGATCCCCGCCGGGCAGCGGAGCGCCGTCGTCACGGTCACCGGCGCCGCCGTCGGGACCATGACCCTGACCGCCTCCGCCCCCTCGCGGATCGCTGCCCGCAGCACGCTCACGGTCAAGGCCCGCGTCAGCATCACCAGCGTGACCCCCGGCAGCGGGCCGGTGGGCACGGCGGTGACCCTCACCGGCCAGGATTTCAATCCCGTGGCCGCCAATAATCAGGTCAAGTTCAACGGCGTCGTGGCCATGGTGACCTCGGCCACGTCCACACAGATCAGGACCACGGTGCCCCAAGGGGCAACGAGCGGCCCGGTGACGGTCATCACGCCGCAGGGCAGCGCCACCAGTCCGACGCCCTTTACGGTCCTGAACGGGCCCCCGGCACTGACGCCGATCGGCAACCGCACCGTGGCGTTGGGGCGGACCGTCAGCTTCACCGTGACGGCGACGGATCCCGAAGGGGATCCCATCACCTTTGCCGTGACCCCGCTGCCCTTGCCGGCGCATGCGGCGTTTCATGCCCAGAGCGGGCAGTTCACCTTCACCCCGGACGCCACGCAGGTCGGCGCGTTCACCCTGACCGTCCACGCCGGCGATGGGGCTGCCGCCTCGTCTGAGGCCATCACGATCACGGTGACGGGGGCGCCGGCCAACGGCGTCAGCGGGGTGTCGGGCACCGTCACGTATGTGGGGGGCCAGCCGTTGGCCAATGTGACAGTGACGCTCAAGGCCACGGGCCAGAGCACCCGGACCGATGCCCAAGGGGCCTTCACGCTGAACGGGGTGCCCAGTGGCCGCCAACAGTTGCTGATCGATGGGCGGACCGCCGGGGACTATGCCATCCTGGTGGCGCCGGTGGATCTGATTCCCAAGGTCACCACGCACCTCGCCTCGAATCTGACCTTACCGGCCATCGATAATGCGAATGCCGTCCAGGTCAACCCCAATGCGACGACAGTGGTCAGCAATCCAAATGTGCCGGGAGTCACGGTTACGATCCCCGCCGGGACGGCCAAAAATCCCGATGGCACCGCCTATAGCGGCACGCTGTCGATCAGTCCGGTACCGGAGTACGGCCGGCCTGAATCGCGTCCAGTGGAGTTGCGGCCGGGGCTGTCGATCACGATCCAGCCGGCCGGCATCCGCCTGGATCCGCCGGCGCCGATCACCTTCCCCAACGTCGATACCATGGCGCCGGGCAACGAGCTGGAGCTGTGGTCACTCTCCCCCGACACCGGCACGTTCAATCAGGTCGGCACAATGCGCGTGAGCGCCGATGGGCAGAAGATCGAGACGATCAGCGGCGGGGTGCGCGCCACCGCCTGGCATTTTGTGTTGGCGCCTCCTGTGGGCACACGTGGCTCATCGGGTGACCAAAGTGGCACCGGGGGCTCCTGTCCGGTGTGCTCGCAAGCGGATTTGGACGAAGGGGCGCTCACCGTGGAGCTGGCGATCCCGGGGGTACGCGCGCTGGGGGTGAGCCGCGACCTCACCCTCCAGTATCGCTCCACCAGCGCCGATGTGCGGCCGATCCTGCCCATTGACGCTTTGCTCAGCCGGCGGGCGGCGGTGCCGCAGACCTTCTCCGCCCGGCTGACCGTGGGCGGCATGCAACAGGGCGAGGAGCTGTATTGGAATGCCTCGGGGCTCCCCTTGGCGACGGATTCAGTCTCCCGGCTGGGGGTGCAGTTCGATGCCTCCAGCCTCACGACGGGCCGTTACCCCTACGAGTTGATGCTGTTTTCCAACTACCCGCAGTCCAGCATCGGCGGGGGTGCCTTCGGTCACGTGCTTATTCGTAACGAGCGCACCAGTCCCTTCGGGGCCGGCTGGACCCTGGTCGGGCTGGATCGACTTTATCCGCAAGCAGATAGCTCGGTGGTGCTGGCCCAGGGAACCGGGACCACGGAAGTGTTCGGCCAAGTGAATCGTCCCCTGGTGATTGACAGTCTGAGTGCTGCGCGGAGCGCCGTCATCGGCGGCCAGAACCTGAGTTTTGTCGCGGGTGGGATTTACACGCAAGCGCGCACCGATCTGCTCGACGCCACCAATTTCGGGCCCATGGGGATTGTCCCGCGAGCGGTGACGTTCCGAGCCGGCGTGGACGCCATTACCCCCGAGAGCCTCGTGGGTGTCGATGTCTTCATCCTGAATCCGCCGCTCACGGAATTGACGCAGTCCGAAGCCGTCGCCCTCGAGCAGTTTGTGCAAGAGGGCGGCGCCCTGCTAGAAGTCCGGAACCTCAACGCGCGGCCCCAACTCTTGGGTACCGTGCCAGGGCCCCCGGCCAGCGACAACACGGCTCCCTTCACGGTGGACGGGCTGAATTCCATCCTGGCCCAGGGGCCCTTCGGCACGGCCGCTAATCCCGTGGGGACCGGCTTCAACTACTCGTTTGCCGTCACGGGGGCGGGCACGGTCATCGCCAACAACGACGTGGGGCCGGACCTGCTGCTGCTGCCGCCGGCGACGATCGTCACCGATCTCGGCCGCGCCGTGTTGCTCGGGGACGAAGAAGCGTTCGCCAGCGGGTTCACCAGCGGCGGGGCCAACTTCTATAGCGCCAACAAGACTCTCTTTCTGAACACGATCGCCTTCCTGGCCGGGACGCCCGGGTTCCGCATTCCGTCCCTCCCGCCGAGCACCACGCCAATCTTTGTCGGCCCGCCGGGTGAGTTCTCCACGCTGGTGCGCCATGCCGACGGCACCTACACGCGCACGACCAAGGACGGCATGACGACCACCTTCAATGCGCAGGGCCTGCAGGCTGCCGTCACTGATCGTCACGGCAACACCACCGCCTATGCCTATGACAGCAGCGGGCGGCTGACCACCATCACTGATCCGACCGGGCAGGTCACCTCCTTGGCCTACGGAGGCAGCCGGCTGGCCACGCTCACCGATCCGGCCGGCCGGGTGACCCGCTTCACGCACGAGGCCGACGGCACGCTGGCGGCCCTCACCTATGCCGACGGCAGCCAGGCGCGCTTGACCTATGATCCGCAGGGCCGGATGCTCCAGCGCACCGATGCCCGGGGGCAGCTCTTCCGCTACGGCTACGACCATGCCGGGCGCTTTGCCCAGAGCATCCTCCCCACCGGCGAGGTGCGCCGGCTCACGCCCGCGCAGCGCGCGGCGGTGCCCAATCTGGCGGCGGGGGAGGGGACGAAGCAGAATCCCGCCCCGCTGGCCGCGCCCAACCCGTCGGCGTCCTTCACGGATGCCCGTGGGCACACGACGACGTTCCAAGTGGATGCGCAGGGCCGGATCACGCAGCAGACGGATGCGCTGAACCGCGTAACGACGATTGAGCGGGATAGCCAGGGCAATCCGACGAAAATCACCCGGCCGAACGGCGCGGCGACCACGATGACCTACGATGCCAAGGGCAATCTGCTCACGACGACGGAGCAGGCCATTGCCGCGACGACGACGTTCACCTACGAGGCGGCGTTCCATCAGGTGACGAGCATCAAAGACCCGAAGAACAACACCACAACCATTACCTACGACGCGAAGGGCAACCCACTCACGATCAAGGACGCCCAGAACAACCAGACGACGCTGACGTATGATAGCCGGGGTTTGCTGCTCACCTCAAAGGACGCGCTGAACCAGACGACGCGGTTCACCTATGATGCGCAAGGGCGGCTGCTCAGCACCACCGATCCGCTCAATCGCACGACCACGCTGGCCTACGATGCCGCCGGCAATGTGGCGACGAGCACCGATGCCGTAGGGCGGGTCACGACCTTCGCCTACGACGCCTTCAACCGGCTGCGCACTGTGACCGATCCGGCCACCGGTGTGACGCGCTACACCTATGACGGCAATGGGAATCTCCTGACGGTCAAGGATGCCAAGGCTCAGGTGACGACGTTTGTGTACGATGTCATGAATCGACTGCGCTCCACGACGGATCCCTTGGGCCGCACCGAGACCTACAGCTACGATGGGGCGGATAATCTGCTCACGCGCGTGACGCCGAAGAATGAAACGATCACGTTTGCCTACGATGCCGTCAATCAGTTGCTCAGCAAGACGCTGCCGGGCAATCAGGTGACGCGCTACACCTACGATCCGGCGGGGAATCTGACCGGCGTGACCGACCCGGACAGCGCGCTCACGATGAGCTATGACCTGGCGAATCGGCTGAGCAGCGTCTCGACGGCGGGGTCCTCGCATCAGCCGAGCGTCGTCTTGAACTACAGCTACGACAAAACCGGCAATCGGGTGACTTTGGTTGATCCGACGGGCAGCAACACATATGTCTACGACGCCTTGAACCGGCTGACGAGCTTAACCAGTCCGAGTGGTGCGACGACCTACGCGTTCGATGCGCTGTCTCGCCGGACGGCTGTGACCTTACCGAACGGCACGCAGACCAGCTACAACTATGATCCGGCCTCGCAGGTCACGCAGATCCTGCACCGGCTTACCTCGACGGGCGCGGCGCTCAACCAGGCCGGCTATGCCTACAATGCGGTCGGCAATCGCACCGGCCTGACCGACAAACGCGGCACCCAGAGCTTCGGTTATGATCCGCTGGATCGGCTGACGAGCGCGTCGCATCCCTTGTTGGCCACGCCGCAAAGTTTCGCCTATGACCCGGTGGGGAATCGCACGACGAACGGTAGCCTGTACAATGTCGGCAATCAGCTCACCGAGGGCGCCAATTTCACGTACACGTACGATCTGAACGGCAACCTCACCCAAAAGACCTTCAAGGTGAGCGGCAATCATACGGACTACCGCTATGATGCCGAGAATCGGCTCATCAAGGTCGAGGAATTCGCCGCTGGCGCCACCACGCCGGGGGCTGTTTCTTCCTATCGCTACGACGGGCTGGGTCGGCGCATCGAGAAAGTCGGCAATGGCATGACGCGCCGCTACGTGTACGACGCCGAAGACATTCTCTTGGAGTATGATGGTGCGAATGCACTGCTGGCCCGCTACACCCATGGGCCGGGGATTGATGAACCGCTCACCATGACGCGAGGTGGCGTGAACTACTTCTATCATCAGGATGGCTTGGGCACTGTGACCGAGCTGACCGACAGCACCGGCGCGGTGGCCCAGTCCTACGCCTACGACGCCTACGGCACCATCATTCAGCAAACCGGCACCGTGGAGAATCCGTACACCTACACCGGCCGGGAATTCGATGCGGAAACCGGGCTCTCCTACTACCGGGCGAGACATTACGATCCGAGGACGGGGCGGTTCCTGCAGAAAGATCCGGTCAGTTTTCTTGGAGGCGACACAAATCTATACAGATATGTGCGCAGTAATCCTGTTAACTTCAAAGATGTATGGGGCTTAGCTTGCACTTGCCCTGCTTCAGATGGGGCAAACTGGACTGGACTAGGGGCCAGCGTTCTGAATGTAGGGATAGGTCAGGTTAAGGTTGTCTCTGGGATAGCGTTGCTGACGGTAGGTACTGCAGCGGATGTGACTGGTGTTGGCGCAGTCTTAGGTATTCCGGCGCAGGTTTTGGGAGGTTATCAATTAGTGACTGGTTTAGCAAGAACTGCGAAAGGACTTATTGGCGTTTATAGAAGCGCGTTAGAATGTTCAAATGAAAGCCTCATTGATGCTGCCGCAAGGCTCTTGCCAGCGCAATCCATTACTGAACCGCTTATTCTCGGGACTGGCAAGGTGATCGATGACAAGTTTGAGAAATTCATAGATATACTCGCGCAGTAAACATGAAGAAACTTCTCGATACATTTGTTAGGACCAAAGCTTACCGTCGAATAGAGATCACGAGTACGACTCTTAGTCTGCTATTCGGCGTAATTATGCTAGGAGTTTTGTTCTATTATCTAGAACGGTCTATAGCGCAAGGTCTAGGGGAACTTAATCAGAGCGGAGCGTTTGTTTTGAAAATTTACTTGTGGGTTTCTTTCTTGGTTGACGCAGTTCTCGTGATTAGTTTTTGGATGGTTCGGTATCTTTTAGTAGCAACTACCTACACAGAACGAGAAGTGCCTCGCCGTTTCTTTTTTCTTTATCGACTGTTTTGTGCCTTTACACTTGTAAAGGTCTGTCTCTCTCTCGTTTTTACTTTCAGAACTGGAGGAGGTTCCGACTACCTCGTGCTGGCAATGTTAATGGTCTTTCTCACCCATACATTCATTTTAAACAATAAGACTCAGCGCCTTGCCGAAGAAAAAGCTCGAACAGGCCTTGCCTAGGAATGCAATAGCCGCCGCACGAGCGTGACCTTGCCCAACGGCACGCAGACCAGCTACACCTATGATCCGGCCAGTCAGGTCACGAGCATTCTGCATAAGTTGCAGAGCACGGGGGCGCCGCTCAACCAGGCCGGCTATGCCTACAATGCGGTGGGTAATCGCACGAGTCTGACCGACAAACGCGGCACCCAGAGCTTCGGTTATGATCCGCTGGATCGGCTGACGAGTGCGTCGCATCCCTTGTTGGCCACGCCGCAGAGTTTCGCCTATGATCCGGTGGGGAATCGCACGACGAACAACAGTCTCTACAATGTCGGCAACCAACTGACCGAAGATACCCAGTTCACGTACACGTACGATCTGAATGGTAACCTCACCAAAAAGACCTTCAAGGTGAGCGGCAATCATACGGACTACATCTACGATGCGGAGAACCGATTGGTGAAGGTTGAGGAATTCGCGGCGAGCGCGAGCACGCCGGGCGCTGTTTCTTCCTATCGTTATGATGGCCTGGGGCGCCGCATCGAGAAGATTGGCAACGGCATCACGCGGCGGTACGTCTATGATGGCGAAGACATTCTGCTCGAATACGACGGCGCCAACACCTTGCAAGCCCGCTACACCCACGGCCCCGGCATCGACGAGCCCATTGCGATGTCGCGAGGAGGCGCCACATACTTCTACCACCAAGATGGATTGGGCACCGTGACGGAGTTGACCGACGGCACGGGCGCGGTGGCGCAGTCCTACGCCTACGACGCCTACGGCACCATCATCCAGCAAACCGGCACCGTGGAGAATCCGTACACCTACACCGGGCGGGAATTCGATGCCGAGAGCGGCCTCTATTACTACCGAGCGAGGCACTATGATCCCCGCACTGGGAGGTTCCTGCAGAAGGATCCGATTGGGTTAGCTGGTGGGATCAACCCCTATACCTATGTTCTGAACAACCCTCTTAAGTTTATCGATCCGACAGGATTAGATACGTGGATTGGTCTGGAGGGATCAACGATCTTTGGCATAGGACCAGTTGCCGTCCCTGCAACCCCGGGAGTTGGAGCTGTAATGAATCTCTCAACGGGAGAGAGATGCACCTACACGATAGGTTGCTTCCGAGCAGGGCTCAACCTTATAGCTGCTGCTGGAACTAGGATTGTTGGGACAACCAATGCACCGCGTTGCGGAAAAGATATTGGCGGATTATCAACTGCTCTCGCCGGAGATGTTGTGTATCCGAGCGGTGTGCCCGGTGGTGGGGGTGGCTCGCTCGGTTTTGGCGGCGGTGCGATTGGTGGTGGAGCGTCTGTCGGTCTTGATGTAGGAGCTGGAGTGTCTTTTGGAATCGAATTTTGCGCAACAAAAGTTCAGAAGTGCTTTAATACCCCTAGCGACTGCAAGAGTTGCCAGGAAAACAAGTAGCTCTGTACATGCAGATACGAATACCACACGAAAGGCGGCGATTGGGCCTGGTGCTCTTTGGGGTCGGAGTAGCATGGTTCGCCGCTGCATGGGGTGCTCCGATTGTCATTCCTGATGTGCTCTCTCCCAAGCATTGGGCCTGGATCGGAGCGGGAGGGTGGATTGTTGGCTTCATCGGAGGCGTGCTGTTCTTGATTGATCTCCTCAGCGGTCTCTGGCAAAGACCGCCGCGATGAGGCAGATTGGACCGAAAAAGGGGTCAGTCACCGTTTCCCAGGACCGAAAAAGGGGTCAGTCACCGTTTCCCATGAAGCTCACGCGCGCTGAGACCAGAAGGGGGACAGGCAGGTTTTCTTCTGCCTGCGCCATGTCTGCAATCCCGATGCGTTATCGCAATATGACGACAGAAAACCAGCCCGTCCCCTTTCTGCGCACCGGCGCCACGCCGATCAACCAGGCCGACTATCTGTACAACGCCGTCGGCAACCGGACGAGCCTGACGGATAAACGGGGGCCCCAGGCCTTTGGCTACGATGCGCTCGATCGCTTGACGACCGCCACGCACCCGCTCACGCTCGATCAGGCCTTCAGTTATGATCCGGTGGGGAATCGCACGACGAACGCGAGCCTCTATAATATCGGGAATCAATTAACCGAAGATGCCAACTTCACGTACGAGTACGATCTAAACGGCAATCTCACGCGCAAGACGTTCAAATCTAGCGGCAACCGGGTCGTCTACAGCTATGATGCGGAGAATCGGCTGATCCGCGTGGATGAGTTCGCAGCCGGGTCTTCCACACCAGGGGCCACATCTACGTATCGTTACGACGGCTTGGGACGGCGGATCGAGAAGGTGGGCGCAGGCCTCACGCGCCGGTACGTGTATGATGGCGAGGACATCCTGCTCGAATACGACGGGAGCAACACGCTGCTCGCTCGCTATACCCACGGCCCCGGCATCGATGAGCCCATCGCCATGACGCGTGGCGGCAGCACGTTCTTCTATCATCAGGACGGCCTGGGCACCGTAACCGAGTTGACGGACTCAACAGGCACTACGGCTCAAAGCTACGCCTACGACGCGTATGGGAATATCATCCAGCAAACGGGGAGTGTCGAGAACCCCTACACCTACACGGGCCGGGAGTTCGATGCAGAGACGGGACTGTACTACTACCGGGCGAGACATTACGATCCGAGGACAGGAAGGTTCTTGCAGAAAGATCCGATTGGGTTCGATGGCGGTGACCTCAATTTCTATGTGTACGTCGGCAACAGTCCGCTGCAATTTGTTGACCCATATGGACTCAGGATCGAGTGGGGAAATTTTGTGCTAAATAATCCTTTGGTGCGCTCGAATCTCATCACACTTAACCAGAACATCGTGAGTTCTGGTATCCCTGATGACTGTTTTGTCCTGCGCGTGACAGGTGGTGATCGTTATCGTGATCCAAAGAATCCTAATATCCATAGGTCTGCTACGAACAACCGCATTGTTCGAGGGTCTGATAAGAATAGCCCGCATCTTATTGAGAGAGGTGCTCGAGCAGTAGATTTGGCAGTTGAGAAACGGGGAGGACCTTGCTGCCGACCAGTCACGAATCAAGTTTTTGATGATGCTCTGCGCAATACCGCGTTCGCTCCAGGAAATACTGCGAGAAACTATCCAAATGCACCACATTCACATATCGCGCTACCGCCAGACCCGGCCTATTGGTATAAGCCGAACCCATGAGGGATTAGTTATGACTCACTACCTGCTAGTGACGATTCTTGGTTTATTGTTGAACCTGATTCTGGCCAGCGGTACTTCGGCTGACACATATGTGATGCCAAAAGAACTCGTGCAACATGCCGAAAAAAACGACTGCTCTCAGGTCGCCGAATTCTTCAACAGACCAGGCATGGTGAATCCTCCTTACGTCTACGGTTACCTCAGCGGTGAAAGGGAGAACAGCGCTGTATTCTGGTGTCAGAAGCGGATCACAGATGACAGGCCATATGTTTTGTTGGTTTTTATGAAAGGGCAGCCGGATTCCTGGTCTACATGTCCACAAAAGATTGAATGGTGGAATCAGCCTGGCGGATTGAGCCTGTATCTGGAAAAGTCAGCAAATCTGGGCATGTTCAAGTACCTTCGTGACCCGCAGCGATCAGGGCCCAGCAATGTACGCCTTACTCACAAAGGAATCATGAGTTCGTACGATGGTGTATCCACCATGTTTTATTGTCACAAGGGTGAGTGGTTCTTCAGACTTACGCACTGACCCCCGCCAGCCCGGTGGCGAACATCCTGCACCGGCTCACCTCGACGGGGGCGGCCATTAACAGCGCAGGGTATGCCTACAATGCGGTGGGTAACCGCACCAGTCTGGCGGATAAGCGTGGCACGCAGGCCTTCGGCTATGATGCCTTAGATCGCCTTACCTCCGCCACCCATCCCTTGCTGGCCGCGCCGCAGGGCTTCGCGTATGACCCCGTTGGCAACCGCACGACGAACGGCAGCCTGTACAATGCCGGCAACCAACTGACCGAAGACGCGAACTTTACTTATGAATACGATCTGAATGGGAACCTCACCCGCAAGACCTTCAAGGTGAGCGGCAATCACACCGACTACACGTATGATGCCGAGAATCGGCTGATCCGCGTGGACGAGTTCGCAGCTGGCGCCACCACCCCGGGCGCGGTCTCGACCTATCGTTATGATGGCCTCGGTCGTCGCATCGAGAAGATCGGGAACGGCATCACCAAGCGATATGTGTACGACGGCGAGGACATTCTCTTGGAGTATGATGGTGCGAATGCACTGCTGGCCCGCTACACCCATGGGCCGGGGATTGATGAACCGCTCACCATGACGCGAGGTGGCGTGAACTACTTCTATCATCAGGATGGCTTGGGCACTGTGACCGAGCTGACCGACAGCACCGGCGCGGTGGCCCAGAGTTATGCGTATGACGCCTGGGGCAACATCATCCAACAAACCGGGGCGGTCGAGAACCCGTACACCTATACCGGACGCGAGTTCGACGCCGAGACGGGGCTCTATTACTACCGAGCGAGATATTATGATGCGCGGACTGGGAGGTTCCTGCAGAAGGATCCGCTGCTCTCTGTGGGCATGGACCTCAATCCCTATCAGTTTGTCCGCAACAACCCCCCGAACCTCATTGATGCGACCGGGCGAAAGCCCAGAAAACCGCCGACGGGCGGCGGGGGTTCCAAAGGCGATGATCGCATCGCCGTCGATCCGAAGACCGGGGAGGTGTATGACCCGAAGAGCCCCAAAGACCCGGCCAAGGAGAGCAAGCCGGGCACCCTCCAACCGGATCGACCACCGCCGCCTACCACCACACCCGGCAAGTTTTGCGAGGTGACCTTTGAAAAGTGCATGAAGTTTTGCGAGAAGGGGTGTCCTGTCAGATTTAAGCCAGCCTGCATAGCAGGATGCTATACATGGTACTTCTTTTGCATAGGCGGGCGAACAATCTCCGGTGGTGATGGGGGAGAATAAAAGGGCATCTTTCATGGTCGTTATTTCCTTAAAAAAGGACGGAGACTCTTTAGAAAGAGCAGAACAGGCCATCGCCCATGGTGAAGCATTTGTGGTGGTGGTCGAAGGCTTGAAAGCCCGAATAGCCCAAAAAATGAAGCCAGCCTTTGAGTATCTTGCTGGCCAGAAGCGACGGAAACTCGGACTCCTTGAAAGACTAAAGTTTATGGCCCATGTGTTTTACGCTCCCTTTGTTGGAGATTTGGGAGCGATTCTTTATTACGCCCGGAAGGCGGGCATGAGCGCAACATGGGAAGAGCGCCAGAACTCCTTGATCGTCACCTTTCGTTTTCCCACCCTCGAAGAGGACCACGGGGAAGAGGGCTCTTCATGGTCCTCTACCGGCCAATTTGGAAAATAGCCCTCGCTTCTTCTTCTACGTGCATCCTGCTAGGGGTCATGCATCCTGCTAGGGGTCAGGTCTTGACATCACAGATGGAATTAAAAGGGTCAGGGTGCGTCGGCGAGAAGCCGGAGGAGAGTAGCGAATGCAAGAGTCGCACAAGGTAAGACCTAGCCAGTCGCCTTGGCCTCGAGTGATACGTGTCGTCGGGCAACCGGCGGGACGAA
>Ga0213870_1000254_pt1 | contig 28254 bp, 29 predicted proteins | sample WICALVC2017_Meta_FD_160119 | JGI IMG/M metagenome (GOLD analysis project Ga0213870, IMG submission 160119) | Freshwater microbial communities from subterranean cave lake in Wind Cave National Park, South Dakota, United States - WICALVC2017 | ecosystem: Environmental > Aquatic > Deep subsurface >... | reverse complement strand
AAGCGCATCTGTCGCACCTCCTGTAGGACTGCTGTCCGTGTCATGGTGGCCCTCCTGTGAGGCCCCACCTTAAACCGGACAGATCATGTGCTACATAAACCGGACAGATGATGTGCTATCTACACAAGGCGGGGTTTCTCCTTGACGCGCCTTCGAGGCGGCTTCTACAATCAATCGTACGAGCCATGAGCGCATTCACCCACTTCAACAAAGCCGGCCGGGCGCGTATGATTGACGTGTCCGGGAAGGACGTGACGCGCAGGACGGCGACGGCGCAGGCGCGTCTCCTGATGCAGCCCGAAACTCTGGCGAAGATCAGAGGCGGAACCATTGCCAAGGGGGACGTGCTGGCCGTCGCGCAGACCGCCGGGATCATGGGTGCGAAGCGCACGCCCGACCTCATTCCCATGTGCCATTCGCTGCTTCTCACCGGTGTGGACATTGACTTCAAGGACGACCCCCGGCCGAACCGTGAGGGGCGGTGCAGCCTGATGGTGATGGCCATTGTCACGACCACCGGGCAGACCGGCGTGGAGATGGAAGCACTCACGGCGGCGACCGTGGCGGCGCTCACGATCTACGATATGTGCAAGGCCGTGGATCGGGACATGGTGTGTACCGACGTCTGTCTGCTTAAAAAGGCCGGTGGCAAGTCCGGCGCGTACGTCCGAAAGACCTGAGGCTCGTCATGCTGACCCTTAAACTGTTCGGACTCCTGAAAACGCTGGCCCGGAATCAGGCCGAGGTGCATGTGGCGTTGAGCGGCGGGCGGACCGTGGGGGACGTGAGGGAATGGATCGGCCTCCTCGACAAGGACTACCCTGAGATCGCCGAACTGGTCCATCAAAAGAAGGTCGTGATTGCCGTCAACCACGAAGTGGCCCATCCCGATACCGTCATCGTCGAGGGAGACGAGGTGGCCCTGCTGCCTCCGTTCGCCGGTGGCGCGCCGTCCGAGTCCCAAGCCGAATCCGATGCGATGTTCGCGCGGGTGCAACGGGAGGACTTCTCGATTGATGCCGAGCTGGCGCGCGTGCGCACGCGGTCGAGTCGGATCGGCGGCATGGCGATCTTCCTGGGGACCGCCCGGGACCGATCCCAGGGTCGCGACGTGAGCCGCATCACGTTCGAGTACTACGATGGGATGGCCCAGAAGACGTTGCGGGACATCCGCGAGCGGGCCCTGAACGACTTCAACGTGATCGAGGTCCTGCTGGTCCATCGTTACGGAGACATTCAGGTCGGCGAGAATATCGTGCTGGTGATCGCCGCCGCCGAGCACCGGGCCGAAGCGTTTCGCGCGTGCCAGTGGAGCATCAACGAGCTCAAGCGCATCACGCCGATCTGGAAGCGCGAGTACACGCCGGACGGCGAGGTCTGGGTGGAGGCGCATCCGTGAGGATGGCATCAATGACACGTGATTTGCCGTCTGTACTGGATACGTTCGGTCGGTCGTTGCGGAGCCTGCGTCTGTCGGTGACGGACCGATGCAACCTGCGTTGCCGATACTGCATGCCGGAAGAGGAGTATGTCTGGCTACCGCGCGAGACGCTGCTCACGTTTGAGGAAGTGACGCTGCTCACGGAGATTTTTACTGATCTGGGAGTCGAGAAGGTCCGGCTGACCGGCGGCGAGCCCCTTCTGCGCAAGGACCTGCCCATCCTGATCCGCCTGTTGCGGCAGAACCCCCGCATCACAGACCTCGCCCTGACGACCAACGGGATTCTGTTGGCCGAGCAGGCGCAGGCGTTCTACCAGGCCGGCCTGCATCGCGTGACCGTGAGCCTGGATACCCTCAAGCCTGAGCGGTTTCATGCTTTGACGAAACGAGACCTGCTCGCGCATGTGCTGAGGGGCATCGAGGCGGTACAACAGGCCGGCTTCACGGGCCTGAAGCTCGACACAGTGGTCATGCGCGGGTGCAACGATGATGAACTCAGCGACCTGATCGAGTACGGCAAAGGGGTGGGCGCCGAAGTCCGGTTCATCGAATATATGGACGTCGGGGGTGCGACGGACTGGGCGATGGACAAGGTGCTGTCCCGTGAGGCGATGCTGATTGCGCTGAGGCGGCGGTACGGGCGTATTGAGCCGGTTCTCGAAGAGAGTTCGGCGCCGGCGCAGCGGTTCCGTCTCTCGGACGGGACGACGTTCGGCATCATCGCCTCCACCACGACGCCGTTCTGTTCAACCTGCGACCGGAGCCGTCTCACGGCTGATGGGACGTGGTTCCTGTGTCTGTACGCCCTGCAAGGCATGGATGTGCGGCAATGGCTGCGCGCCGGAGTCTCCCGGGATGAGATCAAGGCGCGTCTGCGCGCCGGCTGGCAGGGGCGTGCGGACCGCGGCGCCGAGCAGCGGCAAGCGCTCGAGCGGGTCGGCATCAGAGCGAGGCTGGTCGAAATCGAACGGCTCCGCGAGGATCCCCGCCTTGAAATGCACACCAGGGGAGGGTGAGCGGCGTGTCTGTGGCTCCCGGTTTTTCCTTTCTCCTTCTTGGTTTTCTGCTGGGGGTGAAGCACACCCTTGACGCCGACCATGTCGTCGCGGTCTCGACCATCAGCGCTGGGCCTCGTAGTTTCAAGCAGTCCTGTGCCATCGGCTTCTGTTGGGGCGTGGGCCATACGGTGGTGTTGCTGGTCGCCGGCCTGGCGGTGCTTGGGTTGCACCGTGCCATTCCGCATGACATGGCCAGATTGTTTGAAGCCGGTGTGGGGGTCATGCTGATCGGACTCGGTCTGTTCATTGGATGGACGCTGCTCAGGGAACGCCTGCACCTTCATGTCCATACTCACGAGGGCGGCGTTGGCCACCTGCATGTCCATTCCCATCGCGAGGGGTCTGGCCATGCCCATCTGCATCGGTATCGGCTGGAGTACACATCCTTGGCTGTTGGGATGGTACATGGACTGGCTGGCAGCGCCGCGCTGCTGTTGCTCGTGCTCTCGACCGTCCGGTCCCTCACGGAGGGGATGCTCTACATCCTGGTGTTCGGGGCGGGCTCGATTGCCGGCATGGTCCTGCTGGGCGCCGTGTTGAGCCTGCCGTTTACTCTGACTCCTGAACGGCTCGTCCGGACCCATCTGGTGTTGCGGGCAGTGGCCGGCCTGGCCAGTGTGAGTCTTGGAGGACGCATGCTGTATGAGTTTCTTGCGACGTAAAAACCCAGGGTAATGACATCCGCCAGCGTGGTTCACGGCGCAGGGTTGACATTGACTTATCCCCGTGGTTTGTCTACTCTAGACACATTTTGCGTGGGGCGAAGCATCCTGCTTCGCGAGGGCATGGTATGGTTGTTGCGGTCGGGGCCAAGACGGATGTTGGGTTCAAGCGGCCTCACAACGAGGATAACGTCTGCGTGGATGCCGATTGTGGACTCTATGTGGTATGCGATGGCATGGGCGGAAATAGCTGCTGAATTGAGGATGCCCGTGACAGGCATGAGGGAATCGTGACGATGGCGAAAATCTTCCTGAAGTTTAACGAGCAGGTGCTCAAGGATATCCCGCTCGACAACCCGCGCTTGACGATCGGACGGAAGCCGGACAACGATCTTGTGATCGATAATCCGGCGGTATCGGGCCATCACGCCAGGGTGGTCCAGGAAGAAGGGGCATTCTTCATCGAAGATCTGGGCAGCACCAACGGCACGTTCCTCAATGACGCGAAGGTCCAGAAGCAGAAGTTGAAGAACGCCGACTGCATCAACGTCGGCAAGCACACGTTGATTTTCCAGGGCGAGGTGGCGCCGTCGCTGCCCAGGGAGAGCGACTCCGGGAAGACGATGATGCTGGATACCGCCAAGCAGAAAGAGCTCATGAAGGCCCTGCGCACGATGAAGACCGCGGCAATGGATGCCAAAAAAGAAGAGAAAATCGGGTGGCTGACCGTCGCGGCGGGTGATACGGACAAAAAGGAGTATGAGCTCACCGGACGCCTGAGCGTGATCGGCAAGGAAGACACTGCGTCCGTGAGGCTCAGTGGCTGGCTGGCGCCAAAGAATGCGGCGATGATTAGTCGCCGGGGCCCGGCTTATTTCGTCAGCATGCCGGAGGGCGCCAAAAAGATCACGGTGAACGGCGAGGCCGTGCCGGGGCAGCGGGAACTGCAGGACGGCGACATCATTGTCGTGGCGGGCGTGCAGTTCCATTTCTCCCTGAGCGAGCCGGGTACATAGGGCCCGTCAAGGCGGCGCGCCGCTAGGCTTCCATGGCCAACAGGAAAGAACAACTCAGCAACGACCTGGCCAAGGCCGTCGAACAAGGTCAGTGGGCCAAGGCCGTACAGGCCCAGCAAGGTCTCATTGACCTGGAGCCGACCAATTCCAACTATTTCCTTCGCTTGGGCGACTATAACGTCAAGGCCGGCAACAAGGCCGCGGCGGTCAAGGCGTACTATCAGGCGGCGGACGTATTCGTCAAGGCCGGTTTCTCGGTCAAAGGGATTGCCACCTACAAAATGATCCTCCGGGTGGCGCCCGATGAAACGCAGGCGACGAACTTGATGCGGGCGATCAACTCGAATCCGGCGGTCACCGGCGCGGCGCCCCCGCTGGCGCCGGCGCCGCAGGTCGAATTTGCGCCCCCGCCCGTTCCGACGCCGCAGGTCGAACTCGCGCCGCCACCGCCAGCTCCGACGCCGGTCGTAGCGCCTCCGCCTCCGATTGAGATGCCTGAGATTGAGGTGCCTCCGATTGAAATGCCCCAGTCGGCGCCGGACATTGAAATTGATCTCAGCCAAGATATTGGACTTGAGCTCGAGGGTCTTGTGCTCGAACTGGAGGGTGAGACCGCCCCGACGCAGGAAAAGAAAGACATCAATCCGCTGTTCGCCGCATTTTCCGCCGAAGAGTTCGGCGCGATCGTCGACAAGCTGGAACCGATCGAATTTATGGCCGGGGAGCGGATCATCGCCGAAGGAGGCGACGGTGACGCTATGTACCTGATCAGCAGCGGCGGAGGCCGGGTGGTCAAGGAGGTTGAAGGGCGGGAACTGACGCTGGACACCCTCTCGGAGGGCGAGTTCTTCGGAGAGATGTCGCTGCTGGTCGGCGGCCCACGCAGCGCCTCCGTGTTTGCGACGACGAATACCGAGGTGCTCCGGCTCAGGTCGGCTGATCTGTTCGAGGTCATGAAGAAGTACCCGCGGATTGAAACCGTCCTGGAAGAGTTTTACGAGAAGCGCTCCAAGGCGACCCGGGCGAAGATGAAAGCAATCCGCAAGTAAGCATTCGGGAGCTATGAGAAGATCGGCGTGATTATTCGGGTCCTCGGGTGCCACGGCTTTGAACTGACCGTTGATGATGGCGGCGGACACATCACCGCCGCGTCATTATGGCGGAGCTCGCGCGGTTGAACCTGTCCAATCTTTCCGTGCTCGAAGAGGGCCAAGTCGTCCGCCTCTGACTATCCCCGATATGGCGTGGTTCAAGAAAGAGCGGGCCGCTCCGGACAATGAGGACCGGAAAAAGGTTAAGGTCCCCGAGGGGCTGTGGCTCAAGTGTAATCATTGCCGTGCAATCGTGTACCGGAAGGAAGTGGAGCGGAGCGCCAAGGTCTGCCCGAAATGCGAGTACCATTTTCCAATTTCTGTGGAAGACCGCATTGATCTGCTCCTCGATCGTGGCACGTTCCGCGAGTGGTCGCCGGGCCTCGTCTCCGCCGACCCCCTGCAGTTCAAGGATACCAAGCGCTATACCGACCGGGTCCAGGCGGCCCAGCAGAGCACTGGGAAGAAGGATGCGATGGTGATCGGAGAGGGCCGGATCAACGGCAACCGGATCGTGTTGGGGGTATTCCATTTCGGATTCATGGGCGGGAGCATGGGGTCGGTCGTTGGCGAGAAAGTGACGCTGGCCGCCGACGGCGCCGTGCGCGAGCGTCTGCCGCTGGTGCTGGTGACCACCTCCGGGGGCGCGCGGATGCAGGAGGGGATCCTGTCCTTGATGCAAATGGCCAAGACCGCCGCCGCGGTCAGCCGGCTCGCCGAGGCGCGCCTCCCGTACATCGCCATTCTGGCCGATCCGACCTTCGGAGGGGTGACGGCCAGTTTTGCCATGCTGGCCGACGTGATTCTGGCCGAGCCGAAAGCCCTCATCGGATTTGCCGGCCCCCGCGTCATCGAGCAGACCATCAAGCAGCAGCTCCCGCAGGAGTTTCAGCGTGCGGAGTTTCTGCTCGAGCATGGCATGATCGACCAGATCGTGCCACGGAAGCGGCTCAAAGAAACGGTGTCGAGCCTCGCGGGATTTTTTTAGCGTCCCCTCTGGAAAGGGGCCGCGCGGATGCCGCTGCCATGGATAGAGCCGTCGAGCGGAGCATTACGTATCTGTATGGGCTCCAGAGCCACGGAATCAAGCCGGGGCTGGCCCGTACCCGTGCATTGCTCAACGCCTTGGGCAATCCGCACCGGTCGTTCCAAGCCATCCACATCGGCGGGACGAACGGCAAGGGCTCCACGGCCGCCATGATGGCCTCCGTGCTGGGGCACCGGGGCTTTCGCGTGGGGCTCTATACGTCTCCCCATCTCATTGAGTTCACGGAACGCATCCAGGTCAACGGCCGGGTCATTCCCTCCGATCGTGTCGGGGCCTTGACCGAGACCATCAGGCAGGCGTCCGACGCGCGCCTGTCCGATCCGCCGACGTTCTTTGAGGCGACCACCGTGCTGGCCTTTGCGTACTTCGCCGAAGTAGGGGTGGACTGCGCGGTGGTCGAGGTCGGCCTGGGGGGACGGTTCGATGCCACCACTGTACTGACGCCGCTCGTCTCGGTCATCACGACGATCGGGCTGGACCACCAGGAATACCTGGGCACTACGCTGGAAGCTATTGCGTGTGAAAAAGCCGGCATTATCAAACAGGGCGTGCCCGTGGTCGTCGGACGGCTCGCGTCGGAGCCGCTGTCCGTGATCCGCCACGCGGCAGCGGAGCAGGAGGCGGCTTGTGTGGTCCTCGGCGAGGACTTCGACGCGCGTGGGGAGGCCCCTGATCGGTTTTCCTACGGCGGCCTGCGGTGGCGATACGACAATCTGTCCTGCCCGTTGCCTGGTCGACATCAAATGGACAATGCCGTCTGTGCCCTGGCCGCGCTTGAGCTGGTCGAGGCGCGCGGCCTGGCGGTCGGCGAGGAGGCCGTTCGCGAAGGACTGCGTGTTGTGCGCTGGCCTGGCCGTCTGGAGCTCGTGAGTCGACGGCCGGACGTGTGGCTGGACGGCGCGCACAATCCGCAGGCCGCCGACGCGCTGGCGACGCATTTGACGGACATGTCCGTCCGGCGCGGGCCCGCTACGCCGGGTGGCCTGATCCTGGTGGTGGGCATGATGCGGGACAAGGACCGCACGGGTGTCCTGTCCCGCCTGGCGCTCGTTCCCGGCGTGAGCCGTCTGGTTGTGACCAGCGCGGCGCATCCTCGGGCGACGGACCCCCCGGAACTGGCGCGCGATTGTGAAGGATTGGGCGTGCCCGTCGTCGTCAGGCCGACGGTAGCCGAGGCCGTTGCGTATGCCAGGAGCCTGGCCGGGCCTGATGACACCATCTGCGTGACGGGTTCCCTGCTGGTGGTCGGCGAGGCCAAGGCCGTAATCGAGGGCACGGCGCGGTCGGGGCTGTGCGGGTGATGGGTAGGGTGACGCGCAGGCTGGCGCTCTTCCTGGCGGTGCTGTTGGCGCTGGTGTGCTCGCCTGCGTGGTCGGCGACGGAACCACCCATGTCCCACCCCATCCATATCCAGGCCGATCACCTCACGTATCACAAGGCCACGCAGACGTACGACGGCAAGGGTTCCGTGGTGGTGGTGCAGGGGCCGCTTCGTCTGGAGGCCGATGAGGTGGTGCTCGAAGTGGACACCGGCCAGGTCAAGGCGACGGGACGGGTGCACCTGAACGATGGGCTGCGCGACATCCGCGGCGATCGCCTGGACTTCAACGTCAATACCACGACGGGCGTGATCTTTCACGGGCGCCTGTTCGTGCTGGAAGGCAACTTCACGCTGGACGGCCGCGTGATGGAACGTCTGTCCGATGAGCAGTATCGGATCGAGGAGGCGTCGTTCACGACGTGCAGCGTGCTGGAGGGGGAAGCGGCACCCTGGAGGTTTACGGCCGAGAAGGCTGAGCTTGATATCAATGGGTATCTGTACGCCCGCCATGCGACGTTCTGTATTCTGGATGTGCCGGTGTTCTACATGCCGGCGGTCCTGTTTCCTGCCAAGCGGGAGCGGGCGACCGGCCTGCTGTTCCCCCTGATGGGCGTCAGCAGCAAGCAGGGCTTCAAGATCCGGCAGGCGTTCTTCTGGAACATCAGTCCCAGCCAGGACGCAACCGTGGCGCTGGACTACCGCGGCAAGCAGGGGATGGGCGCTGATCTGGAGTACCGCTACTATCTGTCGAAAAATTCTGACGGCCGCGCGTGGACCCGGTTTTTCAAGGACAACCAGTTGAATGCCAATCGCTGGGATCTCATATTCAAGCATCGCACGAGTTTCCCGGATGACCTCCAGGGACGCGTGGACCTCAATTACGTGAATCAGAAGGACACCTTTCGCGCCTTGAGCGAAAATGTCCTCCAGCGCGTCGCCATCTATCAGGAGTCGCAGGCCTTCTTGTCCAAGCGATGGGATAACCACGTGCTGTACGGGTTCACGCGCTTCTCGCAGAACCTGACGGCGCTGTCGGACGAAACGGTGCTGCAGACGCTCCCGCAGATCGGATACAGCCTTGCCCCTGCCAAGTTGTGGGGAGGGCTTCCGATCTATGCCGGATTGGACGCGACCGTGGACAGCTTCTATCGCCAGCAGGGTCAGGACGCGCTTCGTGGGGATCTGTTTCCCCGTCTCTGGGCGCCGGTTCCCCTCGACCGGTATCTCACCATTACGCCGCTGGTCGGCCTGCGCGAGACCTGGTACAGCCGGAGCGCCCAGTCACACGACGCGGTGACGCGGGAGGCGCTGTACGTCAGCGCCACGGCCGACACGCGCCTCAGGCGGCGGTTTTCGCGGGAGGGCGGCGATACCGTCACCCACAAGATCGAACCGTCCGTGACCTACGAGTACCTCGCGCCGTCCCGGCAAGCCGACATTCCGTTTTTCAACGACGTGGACCGGTTCACCAGAAAGAACCTGCTGACGTACTCGTTGACGAACCGCTGGTCCGCGATGGTTGGCGACGGCGAGACTCGGAATCACCTCGAAGTCGGGTATCTGCGCGTGACGCAGAGTCAGCGCGTTGGGTCTTCGCCGACAGGCACGCCCTGGTCGGATCTGCGAGGCGAGTTCATTGCGCGGACGGCCGCCCCGGTGTTGGCAGAACTCGATGTAGACGTGTTTTACAATCACGTCGTGTCCGCCGTCTCGGCCTTCAACACGGACATCAAGGTGAATCTCACCAAGGATTTTTTCCTCTCCGTCGGCCAGCGGTTCACCCATCAGGGGCCAGTGACGGTGCGGGGCGACCTGTTCAATCCCATGACGTTGAACGAGACGCGGTTCCAGGCTCAGGCGACGCAGTTCTATACCGCCGAGGTCGGCGTGGCGCTGCCCTTCAATCTCTACGCCGTGGCGCGGGGCTATCTGGACCAGGGCACCGGGCAATTTCCGGAAAGGCACTACGGGCTCTACTATGTCGGCTCCAGCCGTTGTTGGGGCTCCGGGCTCATGCTGATTCAGCGCCCGGACCAAATGGAATTCGCATTTCTGTTCACGCTCGGCGGGGTGGGTTCCTCGGATTCGACGGCCAGCAGCCTCTTTCGTGGTCTTTTCCAGCGTCTGGGCCTGGACATCCAGAAGCTGCGATGAACGGAGCGGGACTGTTCGGTGCGTTGACACGTTCCCAATCGGTAGGGTAGGCTACGTTCTCACAAGCACCGCGATCATCGTCATGGCATCTTCAGGGAGGGGATTAATCGTGAGTAAGGCAGCGCCGGTGAGTACGACGACCTGGGAGACGGAGGTGGGCAAGGCCGACCGCCTGGTCATGGTGGATTTCTGGGCCGTCTGGTGCGGGCCGTGTCAGGTGCTCGCGCCCATCGTAGATGAGTTGGCGACGGAGTATGACGGCACACTCAAAGTCGTGAAGCTCAACACGGATGAGAACCCTGACATTGCCGGCAAATACGGCATCATGAGCATTCCCACGCTGCTGTTCTTCAAAAACGGCCAGATCGTTGAAAAGGTCGTCGGCGCCGTGCCGAAACGGGCCCTCAAGGAGGCGATTGACAAGCTCCTCAAGGCGCCGACGGGCTAAAGTCCCCGTGTGCTGACGGAACTCCGCATCCGCAACTTCGCGATCATCGACGAAATCGGGCTTGAGTTTGCGGAGGGGTTCACGGTCTTGACCGGCGAAACGGGCGCCGGGAAATCCATCCTTGTGGACGCCGTGGATCTTTTGGTGGGGGCGCGCGCGTCGGCTGGCCTCATCCGGGCGGGTACCGAGGAAGCCGAAGTCTCAGGCGTGTTTTCCCTTGCGCCGGGCAGTCCAGTCGCACGATTGCTGCACGAACAAGACCTCATCAGCCCGGGCGAGCACGAGCTGATTCTGCGCCGTATTCTGTCGCGGGCCGGTCGGAACCGTGTGCATGTGAATGGGCGTCCGGCGCCGCTCACTGTCCTTCAGTCACTCCGCGGTCTTCTCGTGGACATCCACGGCCAGCACGAGCACCAATCCCTGTTCAAACCGACCGTGCAACTGGCCCTGCTCGACGAGTTCGGCGGGGCGGCTGACGCGCGTGTGGACTATGCGGCGGCATTTGACACGTGGCGCGGGCTTGAGGCGCGCCTGGCCGAACGGCAGCGCGCGTCGGCGGACCGGCAAGTGCGTGAAGACCTGCTGCGCCATCACGTAGAAGAAATGACCGGCGCGAGTCTGCGTGTCGGCGAAGACCGGGACTTGGAGCAGGAGCGGCTGTTGCTCTCTCACGGGCGACGGCTCGCCGAGTTGGCGCAGGCCACCTATGGGCCGCTCTACGAAGAGGAGCCGTCGCTTCTCCAAGGCTTGGGCGCGCTGGCCGGTTCGGTGAAGGAGCTGGCGTCCATCGACCAGGCTATGACGGACGAGCGGGACCGGTTTGTGGAGGCGGTGGCGCAGTTGACGGATCTGGCCCAGCGTCTGCGGGTCTATCGGGATAAACTGGAATTCGATCCGGAGCGGCTGGAGAAGGTGGAAGAGCGGCTGGATCTGATCAGTCGGCTCGTCAAGAAGTACGGGGGCTCGCTGGAGGAGGTCCTCACACGGGGTGAGCGGGCACGACAGGAACTTCACGAGTTGGAATCCGGTGATGAGGCGTTGAAGGCACTCTCCACGCAGGCGGCCGATGCGCGTGAGAAGGCCGCCACGCTGGCGCAGGGTCTGTCGCGCAAGCGAACGGAGGCGGCGGGCGAATTGGAACAGCGATTGGAGCGCGAGTTGAAGGACTTGCGGATGAACCATGCGCGGGTGCGCATCGCGGTCGAGCCGAAATCCGGCGCAGACGGATCGCACTTGACGTCAGTCGGAAGCGATGACGTAGCATTCCTGTTTTCCTCCAACCTGGGCGAGGCGCCTCAGCCGCTGGCCCGGATCGCCTCAGGCGGGGAACTGTCGCGAGTGATGCTGGCGATGAAGACGGTGCTGGCCGGGCAGGATCGCGTGCCGGTGCTGGTGTTCGACGAGGTGGATGCCGGCATCGGAGGGGCCGTGTCGGAAGTCGTGGGCAAGCGGCTCCAGCACCTCAGCCGACACGGACACCAAGTGTTCTGCATCACGCACCTTGCGCCCATCGCAGCGCAGGCTCAGCGGCACTTCGTGGTGACCAAGGCGGTGAAGGGTGGGCGCACGGTGACGCAGGTGGAGCAATTGGACAAGGCGGGGCGGGTCGACGAGCTCGCGCGCATGCTCGGCGGTGAAACGATCACTCCCACTATCCGCTCCACCGCCGCCGAAATGCTCAAGCAGAAGTAACGACGCTCAACAATTATTTTCAGTTGTAGCCATGGGTGCGTAGACAGTGCGCATACTCGGCTCGATACGTCGGATCATCACTTCTGTTCTTGTTCAACCCGTACAGCACCCCGCCGGTGGCGCCCACGACTCCTCCGATGGCCGCACCCTTCCCTGCTCCCTTGCCCCCGTCAGCGATGGCACCCCCCGCGGCTCCGACTCCAGCGCCTAACAGCGCCCCAATCGCCGCATCCTTGAGCACGTCTTCGGTCTTATCTACCCGTGCCTCTGCGTACTCGTTACACTTCGCAATCACTGCCTGCGAGGGACGCGGACGCTCCACCGCGCTGCTCCGGGGCTGTGGTTTCTTGGCGTCTTCTGTCTCGCTTCGCTGTCCGACGACAAACGTGGTGATGAGAGCCGTAACGCCCACCACCAGCAAGCCAATCGTCGCTATCTTCCATGGATGCATAGGTCCATTCGCCATGGCACATCTTCCTCCTTGTTGAATGATGGTGGCATCCCGTAGATGTCTACTCGTTTGGATTGTATCTTTATTCTTGTGTACCCTTCTGCTGTTGTCCCTGTCAAGTCATTTTAGAAATGTCCGGTTTGTGGTTCCCGGCCGTCGTCTTCACAATTACTGCCCAGAAGCGGGCCTTCCTGGGAGTTAAAGTAGTGCATGCAGTGCGGACATTGAACTGAAGGTAAAACGTGGGGCGGGAGAGCTACCGATTTAATTTGTAGAGGAGCTGGAGAGTGCGCATTTGTTCCGCGCTGAGGTTGACCAGGAAGAGCCGGTTGTCCTTGATGATGCGGGGCCGCTGGAGGAGTCCGCAGGCCGGGCAGATGAAGAAGATGGCCGGCCCCTCGTCGAGCGTCACCCGATGGACCTTGGAATCGGCCCGGACCGGGATGACGCCGGCGCAGACCTCGCAGGGGATGGACTCGAATAATCCACGCATAGGCCATTGCAGCGTAGGACGGTCGGGCCGGGTTGTCAACACGACAAGGCGCCCGGCACGCGCGCAGGTGAGTCTGCTCCGGCACGGTTGACCTGTTCTGGGGGTTGTGGTACTTTTTGCCCCACGCGGAGTCCCACGGTTCTTCCGTCAACGGGCAGCAGGAGCACGGAGCATGGCCAAGATAGACGCCTTCTTTAAGTTGATGTTCGATCAAGGCGCGTCGGACTTGCATTTGGTATCCGGGCAGCAGCCGATCCTCCGTCTGCACGGGGAACTGGAGCGGGTCAAGTACAAGGTCCTAGAGAACGACGAACTCAAGGCGATGCTCTATGAGATCGCCCCCGAAACCAAGATCAAGACCTTCGAAGAGACCGGCGACGTGGACTTCGGGTACGAGATTCCTGGAATCGCGCGCTTCCGGGCGAATTTCTTCAACCAGAAATTCGGCTGCGCGGCGGTCTTCCGGCTGATTCCCAGCAAGGTGCTCACGGCGCAGGATCTGGGGCTTGCGCCCATCATGATCCAGTCCGCCATGTACAAGAAGGGCTTGGTCTTGGTCACGGGCCCGACGGGCAGCGGCAAGTCCACCACGCTGGCCGCGATCATCGACCACGCCAACAAAAATCGAAAGGACCACATCATCACCGTCGAGGACCCGATCGAGTTCGTCCACCAGAGCGCCGGCTGCGTCGTCAACCACCGCGAGGTGGGGATGCATACCAAATCGTTCAGTGCCGCGCTGAAGGGGGCGCTCCGCGAGGATCCCGACATCATCCTCGTCGGCGAGATGCGGGACATCGAGACAATCCGCCTGGCGGTCGAAGCCGCCGCGACCGGGCATTTGGTCTTCGGGACCCTGCACACGACCAATGCCGCCAAGACCGTGGACCGCGTCATCGAGGTCTTTCCGCACGAGGAACAGGCCCAGATCCGCAACACCCTCTCGACCAGCCTCAAGTTGGTCGTGGCGCAGAACCTCTTTAAGCGCATCGACAAGAAGGGCCGGTGCGCGGCCCTGGAGATCATGGTCTGTACTGCCGCCATTTCCAACCTGATTCGCGAGAACAAGACCTTCCAGATCCCCTCGGCGATCCAGGTGGGCAAAAAATATGGGATGTGCACCCTTGATGATGCGATCATGGAGCAGCTCAACAAGAAGTGGATCAGCCCCGAAGAGGCCTTCGACAAGTGCATTGACAAGCCCAAATTCCTCCAGTTCCTCAGGAAGCCGCCGGACGACTATTTCGGATGAGCGGTCCCGGGTCGTGTCTCCGACAATGGCGGGAGGGAGCGCGTCATGAGAAGACCTGAAATCGACGACATGCTGGACAAGATGTTGTTCGCGTTCCCCAACGTGTCGGACCTGAACATTTCTGTAGACCGCCCGTTGCAGGTGGAATCGTCGGGACAGTTGATGCCGGTCCCTGTTGAGCCTGCGATTGACGCCCTGACCCCCTTTCAGACCGAAATCTTTGCGCTAAACCTCATCAACAGCGACCGCCGCCTCTGCCAGATCCTGCTTCAGCAGGGCTCCTGCGACAGTTCGTATTTTCTCGTCGGGAAAGCCCGGTTCCGCGTGAACATCTTTTCCCAACGCGGCAACTACTCCATCATCATGCGGAAATTGGAGACGGTGATTCAGACGTTGAAGGGCCTGAACATGCCGGAAGCCTTCTATAAGATGCCGAAGGAGAAGAACGGGCTCATCCTGGTGACGGGGGCCACCGGCAGCGGGAAGTCCACCTCGCTGGCCGCGCTCTTGCGGGAGTTCAACGAGACCAAGTCCATCCACATCGTCACGTTGGAGGACCCGGTCGAGTTCGTCCATGCCAACATCAAAGCCACGTTTAACCAGCGGGAACTGGGCGGCGACTTCGACACGTTCGCCAACGGACTCCGCGCCGCGCTGCGGCAGGCCCCGAAGATCATTCTCGTCGGCGAGATGCGCGACCGCGAGACGGTCGAGTTGGCTCTCAAGGCATCCGAGACGGGCCACTTGGTGGTGAGCACCCTGCACACGGTGGACGCCGGCCAGACCATCACCCGTATCGTCGGGATGTTCGACCAGGAAGAGGAAAAGCAGATACGCCAGCGACTCGCCGACACGATCCGGTGGATCATCGGGCAGCGCCTGCTCCCCAAAGTAGGCGGGGGACGTCTGGCCATCCACGACATTCTCGGGAATAACATGCGGACTAAGGAATCCATTTTGATGGGCGAATCCGAAGGGAAGACCTTCTACGAGATCCAGGAGGCGAGCCAACCCTTCGGCATGCAGACGTTTGACCAGGCGATTTTGAAAGCGTACGAAGAAGGGTTGGTGACAGCGGAGAACGCCGAACTCTACTCGAGCAGGAAAGCGATTGTGCAGCGCGGCATCGACCGGATCAAACAGACCCGCGGCGAGAAGACGACCGAGATCGAAGGGCTGGCGATGGACATCGCCAAGCCCGGCATGAAGAAAAGGTAGGGCGATGGAAATTACCTGCCACGCCTGTTCGACGAAGCTGGCGATTCCGGACGAGAAGGTGCCGCCGAACGCCGTTTTTAAGGTCACCTGTCCGAAGTGTCAGGAGAAGATCAGGGTCAGCACCAAGGCTGAAGGCGCCGCCGCTCTCTCCGAGGCGGCGGTTCTTCCTGCCACGCCTCCACCTGCGGCTCCGCCGGTCATGCCGCCGCCGCCTCCGGCGCCGTCCGTCGACCCCGCGCCTGAACTGGAGCCGTTGATCCCTGAGACATTCGAGGAAGACGACTTGTCCACCGTGGCCTCGACGGAGGATGACTTTGTCGAGGACCAAAAGCTGGCGATGGCCTGCTGTGATCAGCCGAATCTCCAAGCCGTGGTACGGACTGCGCTCGAAGGGCTGGGCTATACCGTGCACGTCCCCGCCAAGGCGGAGGATGCGATTCAGAAAATTCGGCAAAACACGTATGAGGTGGTGCTCCTCCACGAAGCCTACGGGGGATCGGTGGAGAACAATCTGCTGCTCCAGACGATCCAGCCGATGGCGATGCCGCTTCGGCGACATATGTGCGTCGGGCTGATCGGCAAGCAGTTCCGTACGCTGGACAACATGACGGCCTTCGTCAAGAGCGTCAGCTTTGTGGTCGCGGAACGGGAGATTGCGAAGATCAAGGCGATCACGCGTCAGGCCGTGGCCGAGAATGACCAGTTTTATCGCGTCTTCCGTGAAGCGCTCCGCGAAGCGGGCAAGGCATAAGTATGAAGCGGGCGCTGATCAGCGTGTCGGAGAAGACCGGCATCATCGAGTTTGCGAAGGGATTGAGCGGGCTAGGCTACGACATCCTCTCCACCGGCGGGACCGCGAAGGTCTTGCGGGAGGCCGGCGTGGCGGTCACCGACGTGGCGGTGTACACGGGCTCGCCGGAGATCCTGGACGGGCGGGTCAAGACGCTCCACCCCAAAATCCATGGCGGCTTGCTCGGCCGGCGCGCGGACCCGACGCACGTCGCTGAAATGGCGGAGCAGGGCATCGCGCCGATTGACGTGGTGGTGGTCAACCTCTATCCCTTCGAAGCTACGATCAGCACGCCAGGCTGCACTGTTGACGAGGCAATTGAGAACATTGATATCGGGGGGCCGGCGATGCTGCGGTCGGCCGCCAAGAACCATGCCGATGTGACGGTGGTGGTGGATCCGGCCGACTACGGGCCCGTATTAGACGCGCTGCGCGGAGGCGAGGCGTCTCCGGCGATGCGACACGATCTGGCGCGCAAGGTCTTTCAGCACACCTCGCGGTACGACGGCATGATCGCCGGCTACCTCGACCGGCAGGGCGCGGCGGGTCAGCCCCATTTCCCATCCGTGCTGACCTTGCACTTCGAGAAGGCGCAGAATCTGCGCTACGGCGAGAACCCGCACCAGCCGGGCGCGTTCTATCGGGATGTCGGCCCGGGCGAGCCGGGGGTGGCGCGCGCCCGACAACTACACGGTAAGGAGATGTCCTACAACAATTTCCTGGACGCGAACGCTGCGCTGGAACTGGCGAAGGAATACCAGGAGCCCGCCGCAGTGATTGTGAAGCACAACAATCCCTGCGGCACGGCCGTCGCGCCGTTGTTGCGCGAGGCCTATGTCGCCGCGCGAGAGACCGATCCGATCGCGGCGTTCGGCGGTGTGCTCGCGTTCAACCGCCGCGTGGATCTCGCCACGGCCAAGGAGATCACGGCCACGTTCGTCGAGGTGGTCGTCGCGCCCGGTTTCGAGGAGGACGCGCTGGCCGAACTCACACGGAAGAAGGACCTGCGTCTGCTGGCGGTGGGGGATCTCCGTACGGAGGCCCGCTCGGGGTCAGACCAACTGGATCTCAAGAAGATCGTCGGCGGGCTGATTCTGCAGGACCGGGACCTCGGCGCCATTGAAGATGTGCGGGCGCTGAGGGTGGTGTCGAAGCGGGTGCCGACCGACGAGGAATACCGGGCATTCGCGTTTGCCTGGAAGGTCTGTAAGCACGTCAAGTCCAACGCCATCGTGTTGGCCCGGACGGACCGGACCGTCGGGATCGGGGCGGGCCAGATGAGCCGCGTGGATTCGGTGAAGCTGGCGACGATGAAGGCGGTCTCGCCGCCGACCGGCTGTGTCATGGCGTCGGATGCGTTCTTTCCATTCCGTGACGGGATTGACAAGGCCGCGCAGGCCGGGATCACCGCCGTTATCCAGCCGGGCGGGTCCATCCGCGATGAAGAAATCATCAAGGCCATTGATGAGCACAACATGGCGATGGTCCTGACCGGCATGCGGCATTTCAGACATTAAGTCTATGAAAGTGGAGCTTCCTGGCTTCGCATGGGTACCCGCTCTCTCTTGTGATTTGGTGTAGGGGCGGCCCACCCGTGGCCGCACCCTTTTGCTCTCACCCTCGCCGACGATCCGCGGCGCCGCCGCCCGCGCGGCCAGCGGCAGTATGTTCGAAGGTCTCCTCGCTACCATGGCGGCAAAGCCGGCACAAGCGGCTACTTTAAGGGACAAAGTATGGAGTGGGTAACAGATCCTACAGTCTGGGTCGGCCTTCTGACTCTGGTCGCGCTGGAAATCGTCCTCGGCATCGACAATCTGATTTTTATCGCGATCCTGGCCAACAAGTTGCCGCCCGAGCAACGTGACCGCGCGCGCGTGATCGGTCTCACATTAGCGCTCGTCATGCGTCTCGGGCTGCTCGCCAGCATTTTCTGGATCATGTCGCTCACGGCGCCGCTTTTCACGGTATTTTCATTGGAGTTTTCCTGGCGAGACCTCATCCTCATTGGAGGCGGCGCATTCCTGCTGATCAAGGCGACGATCGAGATTCACGACCGGCTCGAGGCGCAGCCGCACGGGCAACCCGGCGATCAAGCCCATGCGTCTTTCTGGCCGGTCATAGCGCAGATCGTCGTGCTCGACGCCGTGTTCTCGCTCGATTCCGTCATCACTGCAATCGGCATGGTGGACGAGCTCTCCGTGATGATGGCTGCCGTCGTGATCGCGGTCATCGTAATGCTGGTGGCGAGCAAGCCGTTGACCCGTTTCATGAACGCCCACCCGTCGCTCGTCATCCTGTGTCTCGGATTCCTGCTGATGATCGGCTTGGTTCTGGTCGCCGACGGCTTTGGCTTCCATATCCCGAAGGGTTACGTGTATGCCGCAATCAGCTTTTCGGTCCTGATCGAGATCTTCAACCAGCTTGCGCTTCGCAACCACCACAAGCGGGCCGCGTCAGTGCCGCAGCGGCAGCGTATCGCGGACGCGGTGTTGCGGCTCCTGGGCGGTGTTCCAATCGCGGCGCCGGCCGTGGAAAGCGGTGACGGGAGCGCATTAAGCGTAGCGGATGCGAAGGATGAGATCTTCGCTCCGGTCGAAAAGCGCATGGTGCAGCGCGTTCTCGCGCTCGCCAACCGCCCGGTGCAAACGATCATGACGCCGCGGCCAGAGGTGGTCTGGATCGATGCGGAGGATTCCAGGGAAGCCATTCTCGCCAGCGTGCGCGAGAGCGCTCACCGGCAGTTTATCGTGAGCCGCGGATCGATTGACGAGGTCGCAGGCATCGCCCGCAAGGAAGATATGCTCGAACTCTGTCTCGCTGACAAGCCGTTCGACGTGACCGCTGCGCTTCATCAACCGGTAGCCGTGCATGCAAGCGCTTCGATTCTCGATGCGCTCAATCTGTTCAAGGGAAAGCCCGTCGAGATGGCGCTAGTGGTCGACGAGTATGGGGGTCTGCAGGGGATTGTCACGCAGACCGACCTTCTCGAGGCAATCGCCGGTGATCTCCCGGAGACAGAGCATGAAGAGCCGGAGGTGAAGGAGCTGGAGGACGGCTCGTTTCAGGTCGATGGCGCGATGTCGGTCTACGACGCACAGCAGCGGTTTGGCCTCGGCCCGCTTCCCGATGGCGACTTCAATACGGTCGCCGGTTTCGCTCTCTTCCTCTTCGGCCGGATACCCTCGGTGGGCGAGCGCATTGACTGGCGCGGCTGGAGCTTCGAGGTGTCCGGCATGGATGGATGGCGTATACACAAGGTGTTCGCACGACGCGTGACTGCGGATGAAGCGGCACAAACATCGTCGGATGCTTAGATCGTGCATGCGCCAGGGGGCCGAGACGGGAACGGTAAAAAAAGAGGCGCTACCCTATAGAAATGGAATAAGATGCTATGTTTAAATACCTAGGAAAATTTGAACGGTTTATCTCCACCACGATCTTGCTCATGATGGGGTTGGTGGTTTTTCTCGCTACAATCGAGGTTGGCTGGATCCTCATTCGGGACATTATTAGCCCTCCCATATTTTTACTCGGAGTCGATGAGCTGCTAGACCTTTTTGGACTGTTTCTGTTAGTTTTAATCGGCCTCGAGTTTATGGAGTCGATCAAAATTTACATCCTAAGAAGGAGCGTGCACCTGGAGATGATTGTGATAATCGCCATCATTGCCGTGCTGCGCAAGATTGTGATCACAGATTTAGAAAAACTTTCCGGCTTGATGGTGATGGCCCTAAGCGCCCTAGCTCTTGCCCTTATGGCCGGATATTACCTAGTCAATAAAAGTCGCAGGGGCGATGATGGAGATACTCATGGCATTGGAAAAGAACTATCAGGCGAGGGCACCATCAGACGGTAATGGCTAGCGTTCTTTACAAGTACGTCACAGGTCGCCTTGTAGAGCCGCCGACCGATCTCACCCCTCGTTTAAATAGAGTTATGAATCACTACAGGAGCGTATCCATGACGGAGTCCCGATGAAAGTGCTGGTTGTCGGCGGGGGTGGGCGGGAACATGCGCTTGCCTGGAAGATCGCCCAAAGTCCACAGGTCACGAAACTCTATTGCGCGCCGGGGAATCCCGGCATCGCCCGCATCGCCGAGTGCCTCCCCATCCCTGCAGACAATATCACCGCCCTGCGTGACGCTGTCCACGCGCATCGGGTGGACCTCACGGTCGTCGGCCCGGAGGCGCCGCTGGCTGCCGGCATTGTGGATGTGTTCCGCAAGGATGAACGCCTCATTTTCGGCCCGCACCGGGCGGCTGCCAGGATTGAAGCCAGCAAAGCCTTCTCCAAGGACCTCATGGTCCGGCTCCGGATTCCCACCGCTGAAGCCCAAACCTTCACGGCGCTCGCGCCCGCGCTTGAATATCTGGATTGTTGCGAGATCCCTATCGTGGTTAAGGCGGACGGCTTGGCGCAGGGTAAAGGCGTGGTCGTGGCCGCCTCCCGCGCCGAGGCGCGCGAAGCAGTCCGCGCCATGCTGGAGGAGAAGACCTTTGGCGAGGCCGGAACGCGCGTGGTGATCGAGGAATTTCTCGACGGCGAAGAGTTGACGGTGATGGCCTTTACGGACGGGAAGACCATCGTGCCGATGGCGCCGGCTCAGGATCACAAGCGGATCGGCGATGGGGATAGGGGCCCCAACACGGGCGGCATGGGGGCCTATGCGCCCGCGCCAATCGGCACAAGCACGTTGCTTGAGCGGGTGCGGCGGACCATCCTGGAGCCGGTCGTTGACGGGCTTTCTCGGATGGGCCATCCCTTCCATGGCGTGTTGTATGCGGGGTTGATGATGGTGCGGGGGGAGCCAAAGGTGCTTGAATTCAATGCGCGCATGGGCGACCCGGAAACGCAGGTCGTGCTGCCCCTGCTCAAGAGCGACCTGGTCGAGGTGTTCATGGCGGTGGCGGAGCGGCGATTGGACCGTCTGACCGTGGAATGGCACGATCGCGCGGCCGTGTGCGTGGTGCTGGCTGCACCCGGCTATCCTGGCGCGCCGGTGAAGGGCACCCCCATTGTTTTACCGGCGGATTTGGAACCACAGGACGATGTGGTTGTCTTCCATGCCGGTACGGCGGACGGCCCCGGAGGAGTTGTGACGAACGGGGGGCGCGTGTTGGGCGTGACGGGTCTGGGAGCGACCATCGAGGCCGCGCGCGACCGGGCGTATGCCGGTGTGCGGCGGATCAGCTTCGACGGCATGCACTTCCGCTCCGACATCGCGGCGCGCGCCGTGAACCACTGCTAACGACTGACTCCATGGTATAATCCCGTCCGCGTATGGTACTTCGCTGTGACTTGTCAGATCCGTCGCTCCGCGAGGCCGCCCGTATCGTCTACGGAGGGGGGATCATTGCCTTTCCAACGGACACCTTCTATGGCCTGGGTGCCTGTCCGTTCGATGCCCGCGCGGTCCAACGCATTGTCGAGTTGAAGGAGCGATCGCGCCGCGTCGCGCCGATTCTCGTGCTCATCCGCTCCCGTGCCGATCTGTCGGCCCTTGTTGGGGAGATCACGCCTGCCGCCGAACGCCTGATGGAGGTCTACTGGCCAGGTCCGTTGACGCTCGTCTTTCGCGCGGCCAAGGCGGCGCCGGCGATGCTGACCGCAGGCACGGGCACGATCGGGGTCAGGCTTCCAGCCCATTCGGACGTGCAGCGCGTGCTTGAGGCGGTCGGCGGGCCGCTGACCGGAACCAGCGCGAATCGCTCCGGCCGGCCGCCGGCGACGACGGCGGACGACGTGGAACGGGCCCTTGGGGACGACGTGGATGCGATCCTGAACGGTGGCGCGACTCCCGGCGGATTACCGAGCACCGTGGTGGACACGACGGTGACGCCCCCCCGTGTGATCCGGGAGGGGCGTGTGCCGATGGCGTCGTTGCGGTCGGTGCTCACCGTCTTGGCGGCGTGATGATGCGAGGGACACTACGCTCGTTGAACAACCGGGTGTTCCATCGGCTACGGCTGACCACCAAGCTGGTTATCATGATGCTGACCCTTCTGGCGCTGTCTCTCACAGCCTCGATCATTCTCTCCTACCTGTCTCAGCAGGAGCTGGTGCGTGATATGGAGGACAGCATCAATGAGCTGTCCAATGCCACGGCCGTCAGCGTCGAACAGTTATCCGGCGAGCCCAATCCGGCCGCGTTGCAGAAGCTGATGGCCCGCCTGGGCAAGAAAGGCGTCAAGGAGATCAAGCTGCTCGACGTGGAGAAGAAAGAGGTCATCGTCAGCACGCTCCCGCAACCAGGCGGCGCCGAACGCACCATCGAGAGCACGCCCGCGCAGGGCGGCAAACGCGAGTATACCGTGACAGCGCCTCTGGTGGACGGGAAGGATGTGCTGGGCTATATCCACGTCACGTTCACGCTGGATGACATGGCGCAGGCGACCAAGGAGATTCTATACGAGCGGATAGCCGTGACGTTGCTGATCTTTTCGCTCGGGATCTTTGTTTCCCTCTACCTGGCTCGGAAATACACCCAGCCGCTCCATGACGTGGTGCGGTCGGCCAAGCAAGTCGCCGCCGGAGACTTGACCAGGACCATCGAAATGGAGGGCGCGGACGAGATCGCCGAATTGACTCAAAGTTTCAATGAAATGGTCGAGAAGCTCCGCCAGCACCGCGAACTGGAGGAGCGGCTGCGAGAGGCCGAGCGACTGTCCGCCGTCGGCACGCTGGCGTCCGGGATCGCCCATGAGATTCGCAATCCGTTGAACTTTATGAACCTCAGCATCGATCACATTCGGAATCGGTTGGGGAGCGGGCGCCCCGAGGAGATCGCTGAGGCGCTGACGCTGATGGCCACGATCAAGACTGAAATCCACCGGCTGAGCACCATGATCGAGAATTTTCTCACGGTCGGGAAGCCCCTCATGCTGTACAAGAGCGAGATTGATCTGAGCGCGCTCATCCAGGACGTGGTCGGGCTCGCCCGGCAGAAGGCGGTCGAGCAGGGCATTGCGATCGAGGTGGCCGACGAGGCGTCCGTGGCATGCCTGCAGGCCGATCCGGCGCAGATCAAGACCTGTCTGATGAACGTCGTCCTCAACGCCATCCAGGCGATGCCCGCCGGCGGGCGACTGCGCATCACCGTCGCTGCCGGCTCCAGGACCGCCGACGTCACCATTTCGGATACCGGGACGGGCATCCGCGAAGACGATCTCAACCGTATTTTCAATCCCTACTTCACCACCAAGAAACTGGGGATCGGCCTCGGGCTCGCGATTACCAAGAAGGTCGTGGAGGAACATCGGGGCCGGATCACCGTCCGCAGCCGTCCGCACGAGGGCACGGATGTCGTTATCAGCCTGCCCCTGGAAGGCGTAGACCGCGAAGCATCGGATTCCAGTCCAATAAGCGCACAGGCCCCCGCTGGGAAGGAGGTGGCCGTATGACCGTCGGGCACGTGCTGGTCGTGGACGACGAGAAATCCCAGCGGGACATCATGACGCTCATTCTGGAAGGGGAGGGGTATACGGTCGAGGCTGCGTCCAATGCCACGCAGGCCCTCGCCTTCTTTCGGGGCCGTCACGCAGACGTGGTGCTGACCGATCTCTCGATGCCGGAGCGGGACGGCCTCTCGCTGTTGGAGGAAGTGGTCACGCTCGATCCCGGGGCGCTCGTCATTCTCGTCACGGCCTATGGGACGATCGGCTCGGCGGTCCAGGCGATGAAGAAGGGCGCGGCCGATTTTCTGACGAAGCCGGTGGATCGTGACGAACTGCTGATCACGGTCGCGAAGGCCTTTGAGAAGAGTCATCTCCTTAGGGAAAACCGACAGCTCAAGCGGCAGCTCTACGAAAAATTCAACGTGGACAACATTCTCGGCCACCACCCGTTGATGCAGGAGGTCTTTCGTGTGATCAAAAAGGTGGCGGCCAGCCAGGCCACCGTGCTCATCACGGGCGAGAGCGGGACCGGCAAGGAGCTCGTTGCCCGGGCGCTGCATGCGCACAGCCCGCGGGCGGAGCGCCCGTTCCGGGCGTTGAATTGCGCCGCCATCCCGGAAACTCTGATCGAGAGCGAACTGTTCGGGCACGAGAAAGGCGCCTTTACGGGCGCGCAGGCGCGGCAGATCGGGCTGTTCGAGGCGGTGGACGGAGGCACGCTGTTCCTGGATGAGATCGGTGACCTTAGTCTCCCGCTTCAGGCCAAGCTGCTGCGGGTCCTGCAGGAAAAGGAAGTCCGTCGGATCGGCGGACGGGAGGACATCAAAGTGGACGTCCGCGTGGTGGCCGCCACCAACCGCAAGCTGGCCGCGGCCATCAAGCAGGGCACGTTTCGCGAAGACCTGTTTTACCGGCTCAATGTCGTCTCGGTTCCCCTGCCATCGCTACGGGACCGGGCCACGGATATTCCTGAACTGGTCAAGCATTTCCTGAACAAATACGCCGTGTCGTCGGGAAAGACCGTGCAGAGTGTGACGAACGCGGCGTTGCGCCTGTTACTTGAATACCCGTGGCCCGGCAATGTCCGCGAGCTCGAGTCGGTCATCGAGCGCGCGGTCTTGTTGTGCGACGCCGACCGCATCGACGTTGAAGACCTGCCGCCGGAGGCGCGCTTGCGGGCGACCCTGCTCGACCGGATTGATTTTGATCTGCCGGCTGAGGGCTTCTCGTTGGAGGCGTTCGAGCGGAAACTTCTGGAGACGGCGATGGCGAGAAGCCACGGCGTAATCGCCAAGGCGTCGAAGATGCTGGGACTGACCTACAAGACGATGCAGTACCGGCTGGAGAAATTTCAGATCGGGCGGGGAGCGGCAGGCGGCCGGGACCTGCCGCCGGAGATGTCGGAGGAGCAGGAGGCACGGAGCTGAAGGGCAGACTGTGGCGTAACGGAGAGGAGGGCAGGATGAACGACAAGGCGAAACGCATGGGTGGGATGGTGGCGGCGGTCGGATGTCTGACGGTGTTGAGCGGGTGCGAGTGGTGGCCCCCGGCGCTCCAACAACGGATCGAGCAACAGGAGGTGCAGGTGCAGAGCTTGGGGATGGAGCAAGCCGCCCTGCAGGCGAAAATGACGCAGGCAACCAAGGCAGTGGGTGAGTGCAACACCCAGGTCGAGCAAGCCACGAAAACCCAGGCTGATTTGCAGACGCAGGTGGATCAACTGAAAACCGCACTGGAGGAAGCGGAGGCGAAACTCGTGAAAAAAGGGAAGCCGGGCAAGAAATAGGCCGGGCCTGGCGTGGGACGGGCTAGGAATTCGGGGCGCTTGCGGGCGCCGGAGTGGAGCCGCTCCCGGTGGAACCGCCTGCGGGAGCGGGCGCCGGCGATGTGGACGGGGCGGCGGCCGGTTTTTCCGCGCCGTCTTTCTGGGACTCGGCGGGCGTGGCTGGTTTCTCGTCCGTCGCGGAGGGCTTCATTTTGTTCGAATAATCGGTCACGTACCAGCCGGCGCCTTTGAACGCAATGCCGGAAGCCGAGATCAGCTTGGAGACCGGCAGGGCGCAGACCTGACAGGTCGTCAACTGAGGATCAGTCATCTTCTGAGTCACCTCAAAGATGTGCCCCGCCTCGCATCCATATTCGTAGATCGGCATGGTGCTCCCTTCATAACCACGGTCCCATCGCCTGCAAGCCCCGCCCCTCCTGAATTTAGCTCAGTCGGTGGACGGCGGCCTCTATTCTGTCGAGTCCCGTCACGATGTGTGGCATGCCGGTGGCGTAGGACAAGCGCAGATACTCGGGTGCGCCGAAGGCTTCGCCGGGGACCAGCGCCGTTCGGGCTTCCGTGAGGAGATAGTCGGCCAGCGCGGTCGTCGAGTCGAGCGGGCCGTCCGAAGCGCGGCGGCCGATGAGTCGCCCGACGTGCGGAAAGGCGTAAAACGCCCCCTTTGGCATCGCACAGCGCATACCCGGAATGGCGTTGAGCCGCCCCACGATGTACCGTCGCCGCTGATCGAATTCCCGGATCATCTCCTTGACGAAGACGTCACCCTCATTCAGCGCCGCCACCGCCGCCTTCTGCGAAATGGAGGTGGGGTTGGACGTGCTCTGGCTCTGCACCGTTGTCATGGCGGCGATCAGGTCTGTCGGCCCCGCGGCGTAGCCGATCCGCCACCCTGTCATCGAATAGGCCTTGGAGACGCCGTTCACCACGACGGTCCGGGCCTGGACCTCCGGCCCCAGCGATGCGATGCTGACGTGCGCGAGCCCGTCGTACAGCAGCTTCTCATAGATCTCGTCCGAGATGATGAGGAGCCCGTGGCGAAGCGCGGCTTCCGCGATGCCTTCCAATGTCGCGCGGTCATAGGCCGCGCCGGTGGGATTCCCCGGGCTGTTCACGATGACGGCCTTTGTCCGTGGCGTCACAAAACGCTCCAGCAATGCGCCCGTGAGTTGAAAGCCCGCCGATTCCTCCGTTGGGACCAGTACCGGCGTGCCGTCGTTGAGGAGGACCTGATCAGGGTAGGACACCCAGTAGGGCGCGGGGATGATGACCTCATCCCCGGCCTCAATGAACGCCTGGACGAGGTTGTAGAGGGAATGTTTGGCGCCGTTGGAGATCAGGACCTGGGATTTCTCGTAGCGGAGGCCTTGGTCGCGCCTGAGCTTGTCGAGGACCGCCTGCTTGAGCTCGTCGGTGCCGCCGGCCGCGGTGTACTTTGTGAAGCCGCTACGGATGGCGGCGATCCCGGCCTCCTTCACCGTGAGCGGGGTGTCGAGGTCCGGTTCGCCCGACGCGAAATCGATCACATCCACGCCGCGCGCTGCCATGGCTTTGGCCTCGGCGGTGATGCGGAGCGTCGGTGACGGCGAGACGCGGCTGACCCGCTGCGCAAGCTTCATCGGGAGGCGCTCCTCATGCACGCGGACAGCCGGCGGGCGATCTCAGGGTGTACGAGGCCGGTGAGGTCGCCGCCGAGGCGGGCCACCTCCTTGATGATCGTCGATGTCAAATAAATATACTCTTGGCTCGGCATGAGGAAGACGGTTTCCACGCTCTGGTCGAGATTGCGGTTCATGAGCGCCATCTGCAGCTCAAACTCAAAATCCGACACGGCGCGGAGCCCTCGGATGACCGCATGGGCGCCGCGCTCCCGAACGAAATCCACGAGCAATCCATGGAACGGCTCGACTTCCACATGCGGCAGATCCTTGGCCGCCACGCGTACCAGCTCGACCCGCTCCTCCAGGGTCAGGGCGGGATGCTTTTGCGGATTCGCGGCGATCGCCACATGCACCTTGTCGAAGAGACGCCGGCTCCGGGCGATCAGGTCCACGTGCCCGTTGGTAATCGGGTCGAACGTGCCGGGATAGACGCCGATCTTCATAGCGAGGCCTCCTCCTGAACGGACCGATAGACCGACAGGCAGGTGTCCCCGTACCGATACGTTTTCACGAGGGTCAACTGACCGATCCGATCGTCCAGAGGGGATGTATGGAAGTGCTCGACGACCACCACGCCATTCGCGCGGATGATAGCATCGCGCCCCAAGGAGGGCAACACCTTTTCCGCCTCCGGCGTCTGATACGGCGCGTCGAGAAAGACGATGTCGTAGACCGGTATACGCTGGCGCGTGAGGAATCGGGACACCGGCATTACCCGGACGTCGGCGTGACGCTCAAACCCGCAGCGCTGAAGGTTGGCCCGAAGCAGTCGGCTTACGGCCGGGCTGGACTCCACGAAGGTGGCCTGCCGGGCTCCCCGGCTCAGGGCCTCGATCCCGATGTTGCCGGTTCCCGCGAAGAGATCGAGGAAACAGGCGCCGGGGGTCCGATCCGCAAGAATGTTGAAGAGCGCCTCCTTGACGGGGTCCGCCGTGGGCCGAACGTCCAGGCCCCGCGGGCCGGCCAGTTTGCGCCCGCGTGATGTGCCGCCGATCACCCGCATGAACGCAAGTCTACCATGCACATCGCTGTCCGTGGCAACCGACAATGGCTTGACAAGAACGCGAAGGTCGCGATATGGGAACGTGAGGGGGGCCGAAACGAAACTACCGGGAGAGAGACTCAGTGTTGGTGGCGACGGGGTGCTCTTTCTGGTTCCGGGTGATGGTGGAATCAACGATCGCCCCGCAGTTGATGCACTTCCAGGAATAGATGATTAGGAAATAGTCAGCGAAGCGCTCCCTGACCATGAGGCCTTTGCATTTCTCGCAGCGCATAGG
>Ga0213870_1000253_pt1 | contig 28286 bp, 41 predicted proteins | sample WICALVC2017_Meta_FD_160119 | JGI IMG/M metagenome (GOLD analysis project Ga0213870, IMG submission 160119) | Freshwater microbial communities from subterranean cave lake in Wind Cave National Park, South Dakota, United States - WICALVC2017 | ecosystem: Environmental > Aquatic > Deep subsurface >... | reverse complement strand
GGAGAAGTGAGGATATGGGCCTGGTGACAACACGAACCCCAATTTCCATCCCCAATCCAAGGCAATCCCAGCCTCCTCCAGCCAAATCCAGCCCTATTCCACCTTTTCAATAACGAAACCCATTTGATAATCTGTCAACAGTCTTCGTTTGAAATCAAACGAGTTTCATTTACAAAATCCGTTAGATATTTATGTCCAAAAATTCTAAATAATGTTAGGCTATATGAAATTCTTCAATTGCTGTGAACCTGTCAATAAAACAAAACCTTATATGGGAGTTAATACATAATAGTTATTAATAAATCACTTTTCGTGATGAATATGTTAAGAACAATGCCGAAGCTTGAACATACACCCACTTTAAACACTGTGCTCATGGTAGAAGAAACCCTCAAGAACATGGAAGGAAGCGTGGTAACAATAGCAGAGCTTAAAAGAAAGCTTCCCAGGCAGGTGAATCACAACACCTTGAAAATCATTCTCGAATACCTGGAAGAAAGCAACAAGATCGCTGTAAGCATAAGGGGAATAACCTGGATACACAATCCTAATCCGAACTTAAGGAAAGCTGTCTCTGAAGGTCTTGAATTATGAAAACAGTAAGAGTGATCTTCTCGCCAGACGCAGAAGAAGTATACAAGCACCTGAACGAACAGGCGCCTGTATCAAAAATCGACAGAATGATTCTCAATGCAATAAACAAGAAGATAGAGTTGATTAAGGCTAACTTTCACTACGGAGATCCCATTGGAAAGAACCTGATACCAGAAGAATACAAGGTAAAGTATGGGGTAACTAATTTATTCAGAGTAGAACTTCCTAATTTTTGGAGAATGCTTTACACGCTTACAGAAGGGGATACGGAAATAGAGATAGTGGCTTTTGTTCTTGATGTTGTCGACCATAAGACATACGACAAGAAGTTTGGCTACAGGAAGAAGTGACTGACATGAATTGCCTACATTGTCAATCCGAGCTGACAGTCAAGCATGGAAAAAGGAAAATCAAACGCACAACAGTCCAGATATACAAGTGCCGGACATGCGGGAAATTCTTCTCAGACAATGCATTAAAGCACAAGAGCTACGATGCAAAGACAATCCTAAGAGCAATCTCAACCTACAACTTGGGCTATACCTTCAAGCAGACGGCCAAAGAAATATCCAAACGATTCCATCAGAAGATCCCCCTGTCAACTATACAGTCCTGGGTGAAAGAATATTCTGGTACATGCAGGTTCATAACACTGAGGCAACAGGCAATCAAACTCCACAAGCCAGAAGAAATGGTCTTTAGTCATCATCTCCAGCACAATCAAATCTACAAATACCAATTGCATAGGGCGAAACTACATCTTACATCAAAAGAATTGCCCGAACAAAAATTCCAGCTGTTGAAAAACTATCTAAACAAAATCCCGACAGAAAATTTCCCGCATCACATCTTCCAACCCAAGAAGGACATGCATGAACTTACGCGCTCCTCACAGATGAAATTCAACACACTGGACTTCGTCAAGGAAGAAAAGCAGAATTTCGCAAACACCCTAGCATCACTGGGATTGCAATTGTCAAAAACAAATAGGGAAAGGCATGAAGCCATACAGAACTTCATGCTGACAAACGATTCCGTGACAGTAGCATGCGAAATACCAGTATATCTGACAAGCGATGACATCAGTTATTTCCAAAGCAAAGGATTCTCAATAAATTTCAAAGACTACCAGACACCAATAACAGGGCACATAGACATCCTTCAAATTAGAAACGGGATGATCCACATCCTTGACTACAAGCCCGAAGCAAACAAAACAAATGCAGTAAACCAACTGACAACCTATGCCCTTGCATTATCATCAAGAACTAAATTGGCAGTAAAGGACCTCAAGTGCGCGTGGTTCGACGACAAACACTACTATGAGTTCTATCCATTGCATGCTGTTTATCAGAAACAAAAACTTTAAATATACAATGTGCACAATATATTACAATGATAGTTAAAGATTCTATGGTATTGCTCCACTTGGCTAAAATAACACTTTTAGAAAACAGTTGCGGATATTTTAAGAATGTTATTATTCCAGAGATGATATACGATGAAATTTTAGTCGGCAAAGAAAAGGGATATCTCAATGCCAAAATTGTTATAGACTTCATTGAAAAGAAAAAAATAACTGTAAAACAAGTTAGAAACGAAACACTAATTAAAAAAGCAGAAGAGTTTAATATACAAAAAGGCGAAGCAGAAGCTGTTGCATTGTATTGGCAAGAAAAAGCCGATTATCTTGCTACAGATGAAGATAACGTTAGAAAGAAAAGTGTGTTGTTAGATATAAAGGTAATCGGAACGCCAGCAATTATATTGAAACTTTATAAAGAAAATTTCATCGAAAAAGAGAAATTCAATGAAAGTTTAGCTGAGCTAAGGAAAATAGGATGGTTTAGCGATACTGTAATCGATAAAGTGAAAATGGAGGGATTAAAATGAGGCATGCAATCGGCATAAGGCTTCCTAAGGAAGTCCTTAAGCAGATAGAAAAATTAAGTAAAGAGGAAATGGAAGATAGAAGCACTGTTATAAGAAAATTAGTGCTGATAGGATACAAGGATTTGATGCAAAGGAAATCTGCAGAAAAGTACCTTAAAGGAAGCATAACACTTTCCCAAGCAGCTCATAAAGCTGGCTTGACTATGTGGGAAATGGAAAATTATCTTGTAGAACAAGGTTTCAAATCAAGCTATTCAATAGAAGATCTTGAAAGAGAAATGAAAATATTAGAAAAATAAACAAAGGCAGCGTCGGCATCGGGACAGAAAACGCCAAGCCGGAGGCCAATTGACATGCCACCCCATCCACAAGAACAGCAATTTCCACCCCCATTTCACCAAAAAAAGCCCTATCTTCCCTTTTCATCTCCAAAACCCGTCGCCTCAACCGCATACAAAACCAGTCGCTTAAGCAACGATTTTCGCATACAATCTTTATCGCCCAACAAAACCAAATACAACATCCAGCATATGCTTAGCCCAAAACCGCCTGCAAGAGCATATTTAAAGGCAAAAGTTCAATTATTGAACATTATGTTCAAGGAATGGACAAACAGAAAAAACCTGGAGATCATCGCCCTCCTGAGGAAAAACATATTCAGGGGAGTCCCTCTTGCCGAGATTGAAAAAACACTCCCACTCACCCACCATCCGGCATACAGAAGAATCACGCAGCTTGAAAGGGACGGGATAGTCCTTAAAAAGGAGGGAAACTACAGGCTTGACCTCAAAAACCCGGAAACCGTTGAAGCCCTGTACTTCCTTTCAAGGCAGGAAAAATTGGAGTTCATCGCCTCGTTCAAAAACGACCTGTTCAGGCAGCTGGACAGGCAGTTCAACGGGAGGAGTGATATAGAATTCGCGATAATTTTCGGCTCCTATGCGAGGGGGGAGGAAACAAAGACAAGCGATTTGGACATCTTCTTAGTCTCAGGCAAAAGAGAGATAAACAGGAGCTTTGAGGCGATGTACAATGTCAAAAGCTCAATCATAGTCGCGACAAAAGGGGAATTCATCAAGATGCTGAAGGACAGGAAGAAAATCGCAAGGGACTTGTTCACGGAGGGCATCGTGTTAAAAGGGAATATTTATGAGATATTGGCCGAGCATTATGCGGAGTGGTAGAATGAACGAAAAGTATCTTATAGGAAAGATTGAGGAAGGCAAGAGGAACGGGACATTCGTGGAAAGGGAGAAGGAAAAGGAGCTGGCAGACCTGCATATGAGAAAGGCCGAGAAAGACATGGCTTCCGCCAGGATTGAAAGGCTGGTGATAAAAGACAAGGAGCTAAGAAAACACCCTATTGTCAAGGAATATGATTCATGGGACTGGGCGATAACAAAAAGCTATTATGCAATGTACCACTCAATCCTTTCGCTGTTGGCGAAATTGGGGATCAGAACCAAGACGCATTTTATATCATTGGTTGCATTTGAGCTGTTCTTTGTCAAGAAAAAAATTGTGGATGAAAAATACCTTGATGCCTTCAGCAGGGTAAAGGAAAGCGCGAAAGTTCCCGACAGGTATCTCAATGAAATCAAAGAAGTGAGGCAAAAGCGGTTTGCGGCAAACTATGATGTTGAGGTTTCCATCCAGGAAAAGGAAGCCGATCATTGCTTGGAGCTGGCGGAAGATTTCATAAAGGAAATGAGGCGGGTGTTTGCTGAAATGAAAAACGGCGGTAGCGGAAATAAAATAAATGGACCTTTGGTGTAGGTGCATGTGGCGAGGTAAGGATATGGGCATGGTGACAACATGAACCCCAATCCCCACCCCCAATCCAAGGCAATCCCAGCCTTAATTAGCCAAACAAAGCCCTATTTCGCCACTTCTTCAGCAATCTTCGTCGCCTACCCTAACAGCAATCTTCATCGCTTAAGCAACGGATTTCGTATACAAGATTCATTGCCCAAAACCCTGTTGATTTCAACAGAAGACTGCATGCAAAAGTATGTTGCTATCCGCCAACTACAAACCCCCGTCACAGAAACATTTATATTAACAAATGGTGTAAATACAACATATGAAGGAAAAATACAACATTAACCAAACAACGTTGAGAATAATGGAATTATACACGACTAATTATGCAAAACAGGTACACCTAAGGGAAATAGCCAGAGCAATAGCTGTGGATGTGAAAGCAACCCTATTGCAGCTGAATAGGTTGGAGTCATTGAACATCCTTATCAGCACGCGCAAAGGCAGGCATAAAGAATACACATTAAACCTTCACAATCTCCTAACAAGAAATTTCCTTGTCATGGCAGAACTTTTCAAATCAACCAAATTTCTGGCAGATAATTTCCCCATAAAAAAGATTCTATCCCAGCTGGATGACGATTCAATATTAGTATTGTTTGGCAGCTATGCAAAAAGCACCTATACTGAAGAGAGTGATATAGACATATTCTCGATTGGTGAAACTTCTATAGAGGCATTAGGCAAAACAATCGGAAAAGCAATCTTTGTAAAATCGGCAACTGAGAAGCAGTTTTTTAAAGGATTGGACAGGGATCCTTTAGTCAAAGAAGTCGTAAGCAGCCACATTGTCCTGAAGAACGCGGAAAAGTTTTGCGATATTTTATGGCGGTTCTATGCAAGATGAGCAGTTGAAGTGGTGCTTGAAGCAGAAGAAGGGAATAAAGTTGGTAGAACCATCTGATAATTTAGTCACTGCATTTCTCGGGAAGTCTGCGTCTGCCTTAAAGTCGATGGAAGCAAATGCCGATGCCGGGATAGAAGATTGGACCATATCAGCCAGTTATTACGCCAAATATTTTGCCGTGTATGCACTGCTTGCAAAGTTGGGTGTAAAGAGTGAAATTCACGATTGCACTATTGCCGCCTTCAAGTATCTGTTTGTAGACGAAGGTATTGCCGATCTAGGTTTATTCGAAGAACTTTCAGACTCAAAGAAAGAAAGAATAGACGCACAATACTATAGCCGTGTAGCTGGGATTGACGTCAATAAAGTAATGGCTGGTACAAACAAATTTGTCACAAAAATAGAGGAAATTATCGACGGGCTTGATTCTGATAAAGTGCACTCGCTTGCAGGCAAAATGAAACAATTGGTAGAAGGTGAAGATGATGGATAGAATTGAAATTTACAAGCCAGATGCAAACAAGGTGAATGCTGTAAACCAACTGACAATCTATGCGCTGGCTTTAGCATCTAGAACTAAATTAGCTGTAAAGGACTTCAAGTGCGCATGGTTTGACTACAGGCATTACTATGAATTCTTCCCACTGCATGCCGTCTATAGGAGAGATAAGGAATGACTCTATCCAAAACCCTGTTGATTTCAACAGAAGACTGCATGCAAAAGCATGTTGATATTCATCCTAATTTATTTAGCAACTCTTCCACACCTTTATCATCCAGTACTTTAACTGCTTTCTGTCTCTTCAACCTCGGCTCCCTAGACCAAATATGGCATTTATCGAACTTCAAAAAGACGGCGAATAGAGTTGTGTCTTTCGCATCAGGCGATATTTTCTTAGCTTCGTCCATAAATTGTTCATATTCAAACTCAAAAACTTCTTTAACTACAAGTTTCAGTAATTTAAACATTTTATCTAATTCTGAAACAGTTATGCCAGAGTATTTGGAAATTTCTGGCTTAATCTTTTCTAATTCAGAAAACATAAACTGTGGAGATAATAAAACAAGCCCTCGCCTTCTCAAATCCCTCATTAACTTCTCTACTTTAGAACCTTTTCTGAAAAAAGCAAATAGTACATTGGTGTCAATTACCAAAAACATTTATAGTAACCCATGTCTTCTTGCTATCCCTTCTTTAACCTTATCTGCAAGCCTTAATGCGTCTTTTTCAGTCAACTTCGATTTAGAAGCTATTTTCTTTAAGCCCTCAAATGCTATTTCTTCTTTCATTCTGTCTTCCAATGCTTTTGTGAATGCTTTAGAGAAGACTTTAGATAAATTAACTTCTTTAGATAATTTTTCTGTCAGCTTTTCGTATCTTTTGGGAACTTCCAATTCAACTTTCATAAATAATGATTGCAGTTTTGCATATAAAAACACTTTGGGGGTGGGTGAATGAAATCCAAAAAAAATAAAATCAAAAAAATAAGCATAACTCCAATTTTTCTTTTGGCATTTCTGCTGATTGTATCGGTAACGATAGCGCAAAGAATTTCCAGTGCAACTTATGTGATACCTAGGGAATCCATAGACTCTGGCGGCGGGAATTTCACAAGCGCCGATTATTTCTTGGAGGCATCTACAGAACAGATAGGAGGCAACAGCTCAAGCGCCAATTACGCAGTCTGCATAGGGCTCAACTGCTGCCCGGCAGATGTGATAGCATCATTCATAAACACAAGCGTTGATACTGCAGGCAGCACAGCTACAATTTCATTCGCCCTGTGGCATTCTGATTTGTGCATGGGGACAACAAACGTCACAGTTCAATGTGCCGCCAACTGCAATCCTTGTAGCGAAGCATGCACTGTCTCAGAGACACGCCACACCTTGGCACTCACAGATATTTTGGTAGCCCGTAACACAATGAGCGTTGACAATCCAAACACAGGAAACATAATCTATTGCAAGGTAACCGATGACACCTTCTCGCTTGAGAGGTGCTTCACATCCGCAAACCTAACCGTAACCGTAGAGGCTGGGGGACCTTATACAGGCACTTCAGCAGTGGTATTGGTAGCGGGCAATGTCAGCTATTCCGATGGCACCAGAATTCCAGGCGCTAACGTCACTATAGATATATTCAAGACAAGCGACCTTTCAAACAGGTTAGGCAGGGTTTCAGTAAATTCAAGCTCTAACGGAAAATACTTCGCAACCTTCGGCAATCTTGAGATAGACGTGTATAGGGTTAATGTTACGGCCAGATACCAGTCACTGATGGCAAACAACACAGACATCTTTGATATAGTCGGCATTCAGACCAACTGCCAGATAAAAACCATATCCTTGAGTGGGATAGCATTGGATGCAACCACCGGATTGAAGATACCGTCTGGAGTGGCAAGCCTGACAATAGAGGAGACAGGCGACAGAAAGGATGCGGCAGTTTCAAACGGCGCATGGAGCAGTGACATGGTTACCTGCGTGGTGTCGGAAAAAGCCTATACCTTGACAGTAATGGTGACAGACAACCAGGGGAAAGTTTCATGGTCGGAACTTAAGTTCAAGGCACCCTAGCAATTTTAACATCCGAATGCATAATATAATTATGAAAATTTCCGGAGAGGATCTGAGAAATTACTTCGTTTCTACAGTCGTCTCTTCCATATTCTTGGTTTTCATCGTGTCATATTCCGAGGCGCCTCTTACTATCACATGCGAGGCCGGAGGGCCTTATGCAAAGAACGCGACAATAAATGTCATAGGCAATGTGACAAATGCTTCCGTCGGCGGTGTTGCCAACGTGAGCACTAACGTCAGTGTCGGCGGTGTCCAGCAGGCCAGCAGCAACACGACATCCGATGATGACGGCAGATACCACGCATCTTATTTCCTAAATCTGGATTTTGACACATACACTGTTGCAACTAGTGCCCAAAACGGGAGCACTACTGTCTACTGCACAGATACGATTGGTGTCCAGCTCGGCGTCAACACATCATGCGCAAATAAAATCATCAGGATTGAAGGCATAGCCGTATATTCTTCGAGTGCACGCGCCGTCACGTCGGGGAATGCGACAGTCGGGATAGCAGAGGAAAGGGTGGCCAATTCAACAAGAATCAATTCCACCGGAGGTTTTCGTGTGCCGGTTTCCGCATGCCTGAAGAAGGGAAGCAAATATACCCTAAACGTGCTTGTCGATGATGACGACGGCAGGAGAAGTTTTCTTCAGCAGATGTTCATAGCCCCGTAAGGCAGCTGGTTTTGTTAACTTGAAGTTGGCATGAGAACTTTCTACATTGGCAGTATTAAGATTGATTATCGGAGAAATGGAATGTAACTCTGTACGCATATGAATAGGAGACGATGAGACCGCGCTTTTCAGGCTATGAATAGCATTATATAATTTTAAAACACAATAAATAATGTGGAAATATGAAAGAAGATAAATCAGTCGAAGAAAGACGCAAGAAAATGGAAGAATTCTTTAGAAAAAACAGACATATCTTTGAAAAAATGGCAAGGAAACTCTAGCCAAACATTTTTCTTAGTTCAATGTAAGTGATAATTTTATCGTACAAGTTATTCTTGCGAACTATCTCAACTAAATCTTTATCCCCTGTTAACAGATAAGCACCTTCTTCCTTAGCTACGAATAGATGTTGGAAATTTACCACTGTTCTTAATTTCATCCTGTAATTCATGGCTACATCTACTAGTTTTTCGTCCATAAGGAATTTTGAGATGTATTTACAATTCAGGCTTTTCAGAAAAGTATCCCACAATTGTTCAATTTCTTCTTTGCTTAAATTGAATGCCGAAATTAATTCTCTTACTATTTCTGTTTTAGTTAAAAACGATGTAACAAACTCTATTCCTGCGGCTTTTTCTTCAAAGAATTGATATTTTGCCGGAGTTACTAATTTTTCTTTTCTCTTCAACGCTCTAGTCGAATTAATGAAGAAATCAACTATCGTATTGGTATCCAAGTAGATTTTTATTTTGCCCATGTTCCAATATTTATTTTATTCTAAATAAATCTCAAGTTCTATCCGGAATTTGCCAACCTTAACTTAACAGAACTAGACAACTAAACCAATTTAAGTATATGCAAGTCCAACAAATATTGGATGCCATGGACTTCCAGATGCTAAGCGAAAAATACAGGCCACAAAAATTATCTGAGGTAATCAACCAAAGTCATGTGGCAGAACGGATAAAGGCGTTTGTCAAAGAAAAGAACATTCCCAATCTCCTTTTTGCTGGACCTGCTGGAACAGGAAAGACAAGCACGGCATTAGCCTTGGCCAAAGAACTATACGGCGACAGCTGGAGGCAGAATGTTATGGAGATGAACAGCAGCGATGAACGTGGAATCGATGTTATCAGAGGCAAGGTAAAAGATTTCGCAAGAACCATCGCACTAGGCGACATCCCGGCAAAAATCATAATTCTGGATGAAAGTGATGCATTGACAGTTGAAGCGCAGCACGCCTTGAGAAGAACAATGGAGGACTATACCAGGACAACGCGATTCATACTGATTGCCAATTATTCGTCAAAAATAATCGAACCCATCCAAAGCAGATGTGCAGTCTTCCGCTTCAGGATGCTTACAGAGGCGGACATCAAAAAATTTGTTGAAAGAATTGTCGACGGCGAGAAGTTGAAGATAACCGAGGATGCGATGAATGCAATCATCCATATCAGCGAAGGCGACTTGAGAAAAGTTTCCAATCTCCTGCAGGCAGTTGCATCAACCAACGAGAAAATCACCGAAGATGTTGTGTACGATGTTGCAAGCAAGGCGAAACCAACAGATGTGAGGGATATGATGGAGCTGGCTTTGAAGGGCAATTTTCAGGATGCTAGGAAAGTTTTGCATGAATTAATTTTGAAACAAGGTTTGTCTGGCAGCGACATAATAGCTGAAATGCACAGGCAGATATATTCTCTGGACGACATGCCTGAAGAAAAGAAGGCCCACTTGCTTGAAAGATGCGGGGAATATGAATTTAGATTAAGTATGGGAGGAAATGACATAATCCAGATTGAAGCATTCCTGTCACAAGTGTTGTTGCTTTCCAAAAAGTAGAGTTTCATGTTTGCACAAAAATACAAGCCAAAGAACTTGAAGGAATTCATGAACCAAAAGGAAGCAGTCAAAATTTTTCTTGATTGGATGGAAAAACCAAAAAAAGGCAAAGCTCTGCTATTCTACGGCTCCCCTGGTGTCGGCAAATCGGCATTGGCTGAAGCCTATGCTTCAGAAAAAAATTTGGAATTAATAGGAATGAATGCCAGCGATTACAGAAGCGCCAAGCAAATCAAAGCGGTCATAGGCAAATCAATATCGCAACAAACCCTATTCAAGAGGGGAAAAGTTTTCTTCATAGACGAGATAGACGGATTGGTTGGCAGGGGAGACTCTGGCGGTGTTGGCGAGTTGATTGATGTCATCAAACAGTCTTCCTACCCAATTATTCTGGCAGCTAACAATCCATATGAACCAAGGCTGCGGACGCTTCTGCGCTATTGCCAGCCAATCAAGTTCAGTAAAATTTCCGTCTGGGATATAGAAAAAAGGTTGAAGGAAATATGCAGCCATGAAAAAATTTCTTATGGCGGGGATGTATTGAGGCAATTGTCTAGAATGTCTGACGGAGACCTGCGTTCAGCGATTAACGACCTGTGGATAATTTCTGCGGGAAATGGTGAATTGTCTTCTGAAAATCTGAATGAGTTGAGTTCCAGAGAACGCGAGAGAAATATATTCGATGCGCTGAAGATAATTTTCAAAACCAAATCAGCATTGGGTGCTAAACTAGCGTTAAACAATGTAGACAAGGATCCCGATGAAATATTTTGGTGGATAGAAAACAACATAGCAAATGAATACGAGGCTCCAGAGGAGTTGGCCAATGCTTACGATGCATTGAGTAGGGCGGACTTATTCAAGCAAAGGATTTCTTACAGGCAGAACTGGCGCTTGCTTTCGTATATGATAGATGCAATGACAGCAGGTGTGGCAGTCGCTAAAAAGGAGGCTTACAGGAAATTCGTCAAATACCAATACCCGAATAATTTTCAAATTCTTGGTATGACAAAGCAAACAAGAAAAGACAGCAGTGGACTCAATAAAAGATTTGCCAGCCACTTCCATTGCTCATCAAAGAAATTCAAATCTCAAATCCTCCCATATTTGAAAATAATTTTGAAAAACAAACAGCTAAAACACAAATTCTTATCCGGTTTTGCAATTGAAGAAGGTGACTTGAAACTACTTTTTTCTTGAAGTGAAGTTTGCATAAATGAATGTTGTAGGCGACTCCAAGGATATGTTGAAATTTGTTTTTAACACGCCATCGGTGCAGGGTTCTGCCAGAGTATCAACCACCTGATATCTGAAATCCAGCTTGATATTTTTCGCAGACGCAAATTCCTCCACAAAGTTTTTGTATTCTTTCAGGTTGAGCTTCAACTCCCCGCAGCTTTTACTTACGGTTATGGTTTCGTTCGCCTTTTCCTTGATGTTGTTGAAGATGAACGGCTCTTGGGCCAGTACGATGGCTGATGTATCTATGATTGTCAGGGGCTCGATCCATCTGCTGACAAGCAATAAAATAGAAACTATGGCAAATGCCGACAAGACAAAGAATTGCGCCTTTCTAGAGCCTAACAAACTGCGCATGCGGGATGTCATCAATTAGAATAATATTTTCCTTTGTTATAAAACCATTTTTTTTGGCAATCCCCACAATCTCCTTCCCAAACAAATTTCCAACAGTGGCTTTTCCCATGAGCTTCACGGCAATCGCCTCGCTAATCAGCTTCTCTCCATAAAAGCCTTTGCTTACCTTTATTTTTAGTTTCTTCCAATCGAGTTCTTTGTCAAGCAATTTTTCATCGCATATTGCAACTACTATGTCGTATCTTGTCCTGAATGCTTTGGCCCAAAACATGTTATCTACAAAACCCTGATCGGCGCTTTCCTGCCGCACGCCTCGCATACCATCATGGTATATCTGCCTTCCTGCACCAGCTTGGTGTCAGGCTCCCCGCAAACCTTGCAGTCAACGAATTCCTGTACATAGCTTTGTATCTTGTTCCTCAAATTTTCTTTGGACAGCCTTGTGTCTAAAACCAGAAGATTTCTTTTGATGCTCCCGCGTGTGGCCAGTTCTTTGAACAAATATCTGGATAGATGCCGCGGTTCTCTTCTCAAGACCGCCAGCAAATCCCCGAAATTTTTCAAGATTGTCTTGTTTCCCTGCTGCTCGCAAACAAGTTCAGGCACGACAAACCTGTCCTTGTGCGATTCTTTCTTCGGCAAGTTTTCTACAGCCCTTTTCAGCAGCTTCTGATATTCTGTTTCCATATAATTACCTGATATTGGAAGCTTAAATTTTCTTTAGCCGCCCCGCCTGCGGCTCGTACAAGAATCCGTCATCCAAAAGTTCTGTCAAGGCATTTTCCACCACATTCTCAGGCAACTTCACAGCCTCGAATATCTTATTCACCTCAACGCCTTCCCCCTTGTCCAATTGCTGCAATATCTCTAAAATCATTGGCTTGTAGTCTATCTGGTTGCTGCTGGTGATTGCATTCAAAGATTCCCCGTCCAACCCGTAAGTCTGCGCATAATTCTTCAGCTCCTCCTCAGACAATGAGCCGGTCATTTTTCTTATTTCATCCGCAACCTTCTTTTGTTCAATTAAATTCCTTAGCACTTCAGCCTTATGCTTTGTTTCATAGTTAGGCTCAACTTTTTTTACTATCTCCAAATTAACATAAACCTCGCCTTGATACTCCTTTATTTTCCCTATGACCAGAACCGCATCTCCCGATTGCACATCCTTAACCATGTCAGTATTCTTGAATACCTTTGCCCTGACCAGCCCACTTCCATCATCAACGGTCACAGCCGCATAAGTGCCGTCCTCACTTTCAAACTTGTCAACCACGGTTCCTATGAAATTCACCTTGGACATCTTTTCCCCGAATTGTGTAACCACATAATCAGCTTTCATCTCGTCTTTATTTCCAGCAAAATACTTGCTACCAACTATATCGTGGATTCTGACTTTTTTCGCAGCCAACCTCTCCACCATTCATCGCACCTTCGAGTAGAAATCCAGTTTGGGACTAAAAATAATCCCTTCTTGCTGCATCTTCCTCAGAATATCGTCAGGATTCTCCACGTTCTGTTCTTTAGCCATTTTGATTATGTCGCCAACCGGTATCTCCTTGCCATACACATTTGTAAGCTCGTCGAGTATGTCCAGCATTATTCGTATCTTGCTTCGTTGGGCTGCTGTCGCCCTGGCCCCCTCAGCCCTGTCTATGTCAATCATCCCAGTCTCGGGCTCGAATCCAAACTGCCTTAGAGATGCTTTCATCAAAGTTATCGCACGCAGCGCATCCTCTTTCGTCACCTCGTTTCTCAGCTGGATTTTCGCAGAGGCCTCAGCCATTCTTATCAGCGCCTCATACTGTCTCGGCGTGATTGCTATGGGCGATTCCTCACCGGAACGCTCCCTCAGATTTAGGTAGAAATTCTTTATTTCATCAGCAGCATCTCTGGATAGTTTGGGGTGGCAATTTTTCCTAGCATATGCAACATGCTTCTTAAAACTTTCATTATCAATAACGGGTGTTGCTTCCTGCCCGCCGAAATGGCGCGATGCCAGAATATGTTCAGCAATTTTAGTGTCTATTTCTGGATTAGGTATATCTTTTAATGCAAATTTCAAGTCGAATCTCGTCAATATGGTTTCTGGTAGTTCGATCTGCTCTTTAATTGGTATATAAGGATCGAATCTCCCAAGTTTTGGGTTGCCTCCAGCCAAAATAGAAGTCATAGCTGGCAATGTTGCAATTATATTAGCTTTAGCTATCGAGATTGTTTGTTGTTCCATCATCTCGTGCAAGGCAACCAAATCTGTTTTTTCAATTTTTTCAAATTCATCGATACAGCAAACCGACCTGTTGGTCATAACTAACGCACCAGCTTCAAGGACCCATCCTCCCAAAAATTCCTCGTCTTTGACAACTGTAGCAGTCAATCCGGCCCCCGTCACGCCCTTACCTGACACGTATTTTCCCCTTGGAATTAAGCCAGAAACTACTTTCATCAATGCTGACTTACTAGTGGCAGGGTCACCGACCAACAAAATATGAATATCCCCTCTTACCCTTGATCTGTCCGGTTGTATATGAGTCTCCCCGCTAAAAAGTTGCAGTACTATGGCTTGTTTAATTTCTTCCAATCCATACAATCCTGGCGCAATAGAATCCCTTAATTTCGTATAAATCTCAGGGTCTCTCGCCAGTTCCAAAATTTTTTGTTCATTCTCAGAAGTTATCTCCAACTCATCCCACTCAGCTTCTACAGACTCCACATAATTGGCCTCTAGATAAATTTCCATCTGTCTTGATAGCGTGCCTTTAAATCTCCTGGGCAGTTCCTTCAAAACACCAACAGCTTTAATCCTGTTGCCTGGTTCGGTCTTGTTCTGCAGCTTTGGTATTGTTAGATCCTCTTTAAGATAGACTCTCAAATCAGAGGGCCTCTCGCCTTCAGTGCTTTCATACGGCTCCTCCACAACCACCCATCTGGCATCGTACAACTTCTGCCCAACCAACTTGAATGCCTTCCTGTTTCCGCATGAAGGATTCTCGCATTCTATAGGAATTTTTATTGCCCTCTCGGTTTGTATGATTGTAATGTTGCTTCCGCATTCCAGGCATTGGAAGATTGCCTCGCTAACTTCGGGTCTTACTTCACTCGCACGCTTTATTATGCCATCGATAACAATCATCTTCCCAAGATGTTCCGCCCTCACTTTCCTTATCCTTATCTCTCTGTCCTCAGGAAGGCTGTAAAACCTCACCTTCAGTTTTGTCTCAAATCCGACATCGAATTGTCTCAACGCATCCTCGGCAGTTGCAATGGTTTCTTCAGGATTTTCAATCAAATAGTCCGCCAGATCAACATCGAATTTAACGAGCAGAGAAAAATCAACTGCAATGGATTTTCTGTTTTCAGAAACCACTTTCATCAGTTCCTCTTTGTAGTACTCGTTGAAGAATTCAGAAAATTTTTCCAGAATGTTTTCCCTTTCCATAGCTATAAGAATATGACTTCAAATCATTTTATGCTTTTCTGTGATATTAGATTTTTTCTTTAAATGGAATCCTTCCAAAATCATTTGGAACTTTTCTCTTTGATCACGGCTTTGATTGATTTTAGCTTCTTATACACTTTTTCCACTGCGATATTCACATCTTTGATGGTTCTGCCTCCGGTGCAGACAACCTTCCCAGAGCCAAAAAGCAAAAACGCAACCTTCGGCTCAGTCATTCTATACACCAATCCAGGAAACTGCTCAGGCTCGTATTCAGAATTTTCCAAATTGTAGGCTATTTTATCAAGATTTAATTTCCCTTCGAGTTTAGCAGAAGCAACAATATTTTCTACCTGCACTTTATAGCCTCTAGGGACTTTGGTTCCAGTCTTCTCAACTATCTTTACAACTTTCTTAAACACCTCGTTGACATCGTCCAGACTTCTGGCGCCTGTGCATACGATCTTCCCAGAGCCGAAAATTAATGCCGCAGCCTTTGGCTTGTCTATCCTATATACCAATCCAGGGAATTGCTCAGGCTCATATTCCATGCCTTCAAGCTTAGAAACAATCTTCTCCAGAGGCACATCAACACCCAAGGCAGCAGAAGCAACGATATTTTCTACCCTTATGTTGAACGCCAAAATTACCACTGTTAGCTATATATTTATACCGATAAGTATTTAAGATGATTTTTTATTAATTTCGAAAGGCTTTTATTCTATGTACTTATCCATCTCCAGTAAAAATAAGTTCAATTTCCACACAGGAACCACTATTGTATCGCTTTCTTTCAACAAATCTTCCTCAAAAAGCGTGACTATCAGTGGATAGAATTCCTGCGTCTGGCCAATATTCATCATTCCAGCCGCTATAGGATTTTTCTCGAGAAACTTCCTAAGCTCCTCAAGCCTTTTTTCCTGATTTTTTACAGCATATTTTAACCCGGTTTTCTTGTACCTGCCCCGGCTCCAGTCCTTGCAGTCTACACAGAATGCCACTCTTTTGCTGATTGCCAGCAGATCAATTTCATATCTGTTCTTTGTTTTGAATCTAAAATTTTGCTTTACATCGAAACCATTATTTCTGAAAATCTCCGCTATGAAACCTTCAAATTCCTTCCAATTGAATTTCTTCAAGGCTTCCTCTATTTCCTGTCCTTTAGAAATTTTATCCTTTATTTCCTCAAGATTAATCATATATAGGATAATAAATTTTAATTAATATGAGAGGTGAGATTAATAAGTTTCTTGACAGGGATTGATGAGGCTGGCAATAGTCTAGAGTGACACTCAGGCTACCAGAAGAGGTGCACTCATCGGTCCTATGGTTATAGCAGGTGTGACAATACCCAAAGTAAATGAGAAAAAATTGAGAATATTGGGTGTAAAAGATTCCAAACTGCTATCGCCCAAGAGACGGGAAGAATTATACAGTAAAATAGAAAAGCTGTCAACAAACATTTCAATAATGAGCGTTCAACCTTGTAAAATAGATAACTACAGGGCGATGGGAATTAATTTAGATAAAATTGAGGCAATGCGGATGGCACAAATAATTGATCTAACTTCAAACGGGAGCATCTACATAGACTCCTTGACGAACAATCCTAAGAAATTCAAGCAACTTATTGTAAGCTTCCTGCAAAACAAAAAGGCAGAGTTAATTGTCGAAAATTATATGGATGAGTCGGTTCCAGTAGTCAGCGCAGCGTCTATAATCGCCAAAGTAGAACGCGATAAGGCAATTGAAGAGTTGAAAAAAGAAGTTGGCTTTGATTTTGGCGTCGGATATTCCCACGATGCCCGCACCATACAATTTGTTGAGAATTTGATCAAGCAAACTAAAGGCAAATTGCCTGAATATGTGAGGAAATCGTGGGTTACGACTGAAATGTTGATGGAGAAATCATTGCAAAGGAAGCTGAAGGAGTTCTTCTTGGGTAAAAGAGAAGATTGCAAGGAGGAACATGCATGAACCTTGTTCAGATATTGACTTTGGTTTATATTGGAGTGGGAATTGCAGCCGGCTATATCTCGAATTTTTTTGATAACAGATTGCTCGCAGTTTTAATCTCCTTTCTAATTTATATGGTTTCTTATGTTGTTTTAATTAAAGCCGTCGCATACAAGAAAAGAGGCTGGCTGGTTGCTAACAGCTTGATTACTTTTATCTTGGTTTGGCTGGTTGTATGGATATTCCTGTTCAACGCAAGGTGAATGGATGAGGAGAACACATTATACGAATGAATTGTTGAAAAATGTAGGCAAAGATGTTGTATTGACTGGATGGGTATTTGACACAAGAGGCCTTGGTGGTATAAATTTTATTTTGCTCAGGGACAAGGAAGGTTTGGTGCAAATCACAGCACACAAGGATAAAGTGTCCAAGGATGTTTTGAAGATTTGCGAAAAGCTGCATCAAGAGGATGTCATTGGGATTAAAGGGAAAGTGGTTAAAACCACTAAGACGAAATCTGGCATTGAGGTCATACCTTCTGAAATAGAAATAATAAGCAAGGCACAAACTCCATTGCCTTTAGATCCAAGAGAGGTCACGAAAGCTAATTTGGACACACAACTGGATTGGAGGTTTATTTACTTCAGGACTAAGGAAGCAAGAGCCATCTTCAAAATTCAAACTGTCATATTGAAAGCGTTTAGAAATTTCTTTTTGGATAGAAATTATATGGAGTTACAAGCGCCAGTTATTATATCGTCTGCAAGTGAAGGCGGAGCCGAACTATTCACCTTGCCATATTTTGAAAAGCAAGCATTCCTAGCGCAATCCCCACAATTATACAAACAGATGGGTGCGATATCTTTCGAGAAAGTCTTCATGGTAGTCCCTGTTTTCCGCGCAGAGAAATTCGACCAGCCGACGCACTTGAATGAAATAAGGCAGATGGATATCGAGCAGGCATTCTCTACGGATGAGGATGTGATGATGGTTTTGGAGGAAGCTCTTTTGCATATTTTAAGGCAGGTAAGTGAGGAATGCGAGGATGAATTGAAAGTTTTGGGGCGCGAGTTGAACATGCTCAGATTGCCTTTGAAGAGAATCACGTATACACAGGCTGTAGAAATGCTCAAGAGAAAGGGGGAAAAAATAGAGTGGGGAGAGGATTTTTCAAAGACACAAGAGAGATTGCTGACTAAGTTGGTTGGGGAGGATACCTTTTTTGTCAAAGACTGGCCTACTGTTATTAAAGCTTTCTATGCAATGCCGCATGAGGATAATCCTAAGATTTGCAAGGCATTTGATTTGATTTACGATGGCATTGAAGTCTGTTCAGGAACGCAGAGAATACACATGCCAGAATTATTGATAAAGCAGTTGAAATCAAAAGGTTTGAACCCAGATAATTTCAAATATTATGTCGATTGTTTTAGATACGGAGCCATGCCTCATAGCGGGTGGTCAATAGGATTGGAAAGGCTAACAATGGAGATATGTGGAATAGACAATATACAAAAAGTAACTATGTTTCCTAGAACACGCAACAGAATTACTCCCTGAACGAATAATTTTTATATATATTCTCACGTATCTAAAAGTTTATATGTCCGATATAGGACATTACTATTTCAGCGATGTTATGAAGTTCATTTTAATATACGACATACCAACAGAATCCGAAAGTATACAAAGGCAAACACACAGACTTTTAATTAGAGCAGATGCCAGACAGGTTCAAAGATCTGTTTGGAAGTCAAAGAGTTTACAGGATTTGATTGACATCGCCTCTTTTATCAAGAAATCAGGTGGGGACGCAAGGATATTTGAAGAGAGGTTTGTATTTTAAATTTATTTCTTGCGGGTCATCAGCAATATCGAACTTTCAACATGCGAACAGTAACCTTCTTTCGACAATGAGCCCCATTTGCAATCGCACAGAAAACTATTCTTCTCCCTGTCAAAAATCACCGAATGCTCCTCCGAATCACCCTTTACCTTGAAGTGCATCCTCTTGTCAGTCTCCAAATCCAGCTTAACCCTGCTATCCTTGAAAATCTGCAATGCCTTCCTCTCCACATCCCTGGAAGTCTTCATATAATTCTATTGAATAATTTAATTAATGAAACTAACGCTGTTCCTGGTAGCCTTAAATATCATCGCATTCATCTACAGCCTGACGGATTTAGATTACTACATCAAGAACTACGGCTTCAACCAGAAGAACTTCCTTTCAGGCAACTATTACGTCATCCTCACTTCAATATTCCTGCACGCAAACTTCAGCCATTTGATCGCCAACATGATAGCATTATTCTTCCTGGGCTGGACGATAGAAAGCAACGTCAGCAAGTGGAAGTACATCCTAGTCTACTTTTCATCCGGAGCCTTAAGCAGCCTCTCGATAATGATGCCTATATTCGGCTACACGCCAGAAACAATAGCCATAGGCGCCTCAGCGGCCATATCGGGATTAGTAGGTTTGGGGACATTCGTATGCCCAGGCAAATTCGTCATCTTCCCGCCAGCAATACCACTGCCATTTGTTGCCGCAGGAGCGCTATACCTTCTATCTAATCTGTCCAACCTCTTCACACCATCGCATGTAGCATACGAAGCGCACATCTTTGGTATAATAATCGGAGCCCTCTTTGGCCTGTTGTGGGGGAAGGACAGAAGGAAACGCCTGTTCATCTTCATCCTGCTTTTGATCCTCATCTCAGCCTCGCCATTTATAATCGGTTATTTCATCCAAAGATAGGATTTTAATTCTTTCAAATCCAAACTACTATTGTGAGAAGACTTATTTTAATCGTTTTATTGGCCATATCTTTGGCTGCAGCCTTTAGTGCAGATTCTTACGCTCAGGAATGTACAAGAGCGCGACCGGTATTAACAGTTTCCCCAAGCTCAATTGCAGGACCCCCTGATACTACTTATTTGCTGACTTTGACTATAAGGAATGAAGACACTCAAACCTGTGGTTTTACTAGTTTCAGGATAGCAACATCACTTCCCGCAGGCTGGACTTCCTTTATACGTACAACACCAATATCTGTATTCCCGCAGCAGTCGGAACTTGTATCCATTGACATAAAAGTTCCAAAAGACGCAACTACTCAAGAACACCAGGCAATGATTGTAGTCGATTCTGACAATCACAATACCGCAGGCTTGAAAGCATCTTCAACCGCGTTGGTTACTATAAGGGAGGAACCCAAAAAATGCACGTTATCTGTGGACAACATAGTTTTCAGGAAAGCAAGCACAGACGTGGAAAAAATCACTTTTTGCTTGAAGGAAAAGATTAACGTAGATACGAAGATATCACTTAGGGGAAACACGCAAGACAAAGTTTTTGCCGATTTGTTTGTTGACGGTAAGCTTTTGGATTCCAGTATAATTACAATCAGCCCTGATAATTTTGCTACTATAAACTTCAAGAACGTCATCGATACAACGTCATTCGGCAAATCGACGCCAAATGTGAAGGTTGTGGCAAAGGCTTCTTGCGCCACATCGGAAGCAACTAGGGAGAAGCAATTTACAATAGATATCTGCGATCCAAGCTGCCTATTCACAACATCAATAGCAGCACCATTGGAGAAACAGGTAGACCAAGATATAATCGCATCAGTCTACACCAGGAACATCGGCAACAAAGAAAATTTGATTGCGATAGAACATGCTGTATGCAAGGGCGGCAATTGCGTGCCTATGGTTTGTGAAGTCACTTCAGTGAAGCTGCAGCCCGAGGAATCCAAGACCTACACATGCAAGCAGAAGGTTAAGGAGACCGGAACGCACGAAATAGAGACCAAAGTGTTCGCATGCGGCAAGGAAGAATCCCAGATAAAAAGCTTTGTCGGAGTTTCCTCATCACCACAGCAGCCATCACCAGCAGTCTCTGGCGAATGCAAGGTTGAAGCCCTTCCTGAATTCAGATGCTCAGGCAGCATAAGGCAGCGATTATTTACCAATTCCGATTGCTCGACTACATGGGTTTATGACCAATACTGTCCTGATGGATGTTCTAAAGGGTTATGCATATCATCAGCCGAGGATGTGAGGGGATTCGAACCTGTTATATCACTTAGTGAATCATTCGAAAGCAAGGGAGGTGAGGATGTTAGGCTGGCGTTTGACTTGGAGAATCTTATAAACAGCCCGGCTAAGTTTGATGTTGAAGTAAGCGGCAAGGCTGCCGGTTGGGTATCCATACCTTCTTCTGTAATAGTCGGCGAAAAGACCAAGGAAACTATATCATTTTCCGCATCAGTTCCGGAGGATGTTAAGCCAGGGGAATATGATTTTACAGTCACTGTTTCCACCGGAACCAGGTCAGCATCCAAGTCTTCGTTTATTAAAATCGCTAAAGCAGAGCAACCTCCTTTTTCTCTAGAAGTGGTTTTCATAGTACTCGGCGGATTGCTAGCAGTCTTTGTGCTATTGCGTTTCCTGCAATACCGTTCAACCAAGAGACAATCTTTTTAAACACTAGCAGCAATTATTGATATCGATACCAATGGAAGAAGTTATAGAAAAGCTGAGAGCTATAAACGCCAAGAGAGTTTTCGTTCAATTCCCGGAAGGTTTGAAACTAAGGATACAGGAAATTGCGAAACAATTGGAAAAAAACGGGTTTGAGACTTACTTGTGCTTGGATTCGACTTGGGGTGCTTGTGATATTAGGGAAGATGAAGCGAAGCGATTGAAGTGCGATGCCATACTTCACATTGCCCACAGCGATTTTGGCGTTAAGGCAGATATACCTGTGATTTACTATGATTATTTCTTGAATGGAAATCCGCAGCCAATTTTGGAAAAGGAATTCTCTAAATTAGAAAATTATCAGAAAATAGGGCTGGTCACAAGTTTACAATTTATTCCCGCAACTAAGAAAGTAAAAGAATTCCTTGAAAGTAAAAAGAAGAAAGTTTTCATGTCCAAATCACCGTTGGAAAAGTATGAAGGTCAAATGCTAGGATGCAGAGCTGGTGCTGGTAAAGCAATGGAAAGCAAGGTTGATGCGTTTCTTTGCGTTTCAGCTGGGAAATTTTATGGATTAGGACTCGCGATGGAGACAGACAAGCCATTGTTGAATTTGGATTTGGAAAAATGCGAGATTTATTCTATTAATGACATTAAGGCTAAAGTGCAAAAAATAGTGGCTTGGAACAAGCAAGTATTTAAGGAAGCTAAGCGAGTTGGATTCTTGATAAGCTGGAAGCGTGGGCAGATGTTCGGAAACCCGTCGGCATTAAAGAAAAAATTGGAAAAGGAGGGCAAAGAGGTATATCTATTTGCTATGGACGAGATTTCGCAGCAAAAATTAGAGGGACTAAAATTAGACATTTTTATAAATTTTGCTTGCCCCCGTATTTCTACAGACGATCAAGACAAATATAAAATACCCATGCTGAATTATTATGACATACACAACCGATAGATTTTTATTGGCAACAGTCAAATGTAGGTAATAGATGTTTATGGAATTGAAGAAAATCAAGGAAGACGACAAGACATTGCTTGTGGAAGTCAAAGGTGAGACCTTCACATTAACCAACGCCATAAGGGAGTATTTGTGGGATGACAAGAGCATTTCCGAGGCTGCTCAAATAAAGGAGCATCCTTATCTGTCACAACCAAAGATATTTGTCAAAACATACAGAGGCTCGCCTGTGGCTGCATTGGAAAAAGCTGCGGATAAGATTGTTGAGGATGCCAAGGAATTCAAGCAGAAATTCAAAGATGCATTAAAGAAATAGTCAGCAAACATACTGCCCACGTTCCTTCATCAGGCTTTCCTTGAAATAAATTGTAGAATTGGTTCTGACTGCCAGAGCTATCCCATCGCTCGGCCTAGAATCCAAACTCAAGACATTATCCCCCTGCTTGACGATAAGCCTGCCTATGTAATTGTTATCCTTTATATCCACAACTTTGACCATCAGAACCTGTATGTTCATCGCTTCAAAGGTTTCTTTCATCAAATCATGCGCATTTGGTCTTGTAGGAATTTTCCTTTCTATCCCGTTAAGTATAGATTCAGCTTGCATCACATCGGTATTTGCAGTAACCCGATAACAACTCCCAACCAAGCTCACAACACCTTCATTACCTATGATGGCAGCTTCTGGTTTGACTTCAACATAGCCGTCAGTAGACAATTCTGAAATTTGCGGTGTCAGGGTTGGCAATTGGATAGACAGTTGATTGCCGGCGAAGATAAAATAAGCGATTGAAAGAGAAATCAAGAGCGAGATTACAGATAAAATCTTGAACGGAAGCATTTTGTCTTTTGTCATACTGATTATATACGTTTTGTTATTTTTTAAATAGATTAGCTTCTTTATTCACATATTACCTAATTTTTCCTAGGAATTTTTCCTTTTTTTATAATCTGAACAAAATTTTAGCACACTCTCACCCATATCCTCGGCTTCCCTCCGACAACACCCTCGTTGCTCAAACAAATTTTATAACTACCAGCACTAAATCTATCAGTTCCATTCAACTGCAGCCTATCGTATGTCGAATATACTTGAATTGGTATGTCCTCACCGCCTAAATCAAACGAAGCAAACGGCCTGCTCGGTATTTCTTGGTTAGCTATCTGGTAATAATTGTCTGATATCAGTTTGCATGTCCCTTTAGTGAATGGGATTATCAGACTAGAACCTACTATCTTTTGCCTTATTGAAGTGTGATATGTATTGTTATTATAATTGTTCACATCAATTATGCTCGTGAAATTAACATAGTCTAGCCTATCGCTTTTACCCGAATGAACTAATGAAAATAATAAACCATCAGAGCCTGTGCGATTGAAAACACACACATATTTTTGGGTTAAATTTCCGTGCGACGTTGAAAATTGACGCGTCACATTTCTTGCTCCTATTGTTTCATTGATTGTTCCTATATCATATGCATCAACACTCTTATTGCCTCCAATTCTATAATCGAAATTAAACTTTACCAGTGTTGGTATATTGCTGCCATTAATGTAATCAGATATGTTCTGGGTTTTGACTATGAGAAAATCTGCCCCTGCCCTCAGCGTATAAACAACGTCATAAGTGAAATTTGCTCCTGCCGAAGAAGCCGTCATGTTTGTAGAGTTCATATGCAACACAGCCTCAGCAGCCGCCAGTTTCTCATCCTCCCTAACTATTTCTATATAACCAGTGCCGATGGAACTTTGCGTTCTATTATCAATGACAATGGAACTATCATTGATCGTAATATTTGCCCCAGTCTCTTTGAAGTTGAATAATTTCAATACCCTGCTTGTATTGATTGTATTGCCAGGTGTCGCATTATTCAAGATGCCAACCCTCATAATCTCATTTTCCAAGACAATGTCAGTAACACCATCCCCATCCAGATCATACTTGCTAGCTCTGGCATTGGTTCCGGCGGCAATGAAAACATTCCCCTCCTTCACGAAAGTCCCAGCCTCAAGTATACCACTTTGAATTGTTTGTGTAAATTCTATAGTGTTGGTCTTTTGATTTACCTTGTATTCCCCCCCGCTAACCTTCAATTGAAGGGTCCTAAAACTGCCTTTACCTTCCGATGCAACCTCCCTGATTATATTATCAAAGAATTTCATATTCTGTATAGCTTCATTGAATATGGCAGATTCCTTCGCCCTGTCAATAACCGGATTGCCAACCAGCAATGCAATCCCAATTCCGGTGGTTGTTATAAGGAAGATGACTACAGTGCTTATGAGTTGACTGATACCCTTCATAGAATCAGCCCTCCCTCAAAAGCTTCTCTAAAGCTTCGATAACAGTCTTCCTTATCCCGCCATGATGACCGTACTTTTTAATCGCCCTTTTAATAAACCTTTCCCACAGTTCATCCGGGAGTTCGACTATCAAGGTTCTTGGCATTCAATCTATAATTAAATATATAAATCTATAAATAAATATAGAAATAAGGTGCTAACCATGGAAGAAGACATTTACGATCCGTTGGCAGACGATTTTGATGAGGATGAAAGTCTATTCGAGTGACTAAACTCTGCGCGTCGAATTGAGAATTATCGTTTTTGTAAACTTATCTCTATGTTCCAGCCTACTGCTACTAATTTTTATGTCAAAGAAACCAACAAATTTGCTAGTGCTGAGTTCAACCGGAATTGTGATATTTTCAGTTGAGTTCGTGGTTGGTGTCGTGAAATTCATCAGTAGGCTGAAGTTTAAACTGCTTTGAGTTGCAAACACGAAGCTAGTCGTGAATGCCGAGGATTTTCCTATTGATGTGAAATTCTGCTGGCTGTTGTTGAATGTCAAATTCAAGCTTGTTATGTCCTCGTCCATATAGTTCATGAATGTCACATTCAATCGCGTATTCTGGCCTTGGTTTACTTGTGGAAATGATGCGAGCAGCCCCACGCCAGTTAATATGGTTGCCCTGCTTGAGAAAGAATCTTTTGCAAAACCCATGAAATTATTGATATTCTCGGAAATGTTGGTCATGTTATAGCTGACCTGCATTGTTCTGCTTAATTCGCTTCTCAGATTTTTGAATTCCACTCTCTCCAGCCCCAGTTCCAAAAACCTCTTGTTTTCAAGTATGTTTGTCAAATTCAAACTGGTCCTGATCAATACTATTACAACTATCGTTATTACCGAAATGATTATGAATATCTGTCCTTTTCCCATATCACCACAAATACAAGATAATCTGGCGCGGCAGGTAATTGTCCAAATCTCCAGACACCAAGTAAACTACAGAAGTTAATTTATCTGATTGTATATCCGGCTTCCCGCAGTTTTTTTCACATATGACAACATCATAATTCAATTGTGAAGGCAGTAAGCTCGATAACCTGCCTTTTAATGCCGAAGTATCATCCGTAATGATGACATCCCTCAGCCTGTTGCTGTCATCCAAAGCTTTTAATGCATCAAATCCCCTGGCCTTCCAATTCACAGTGTCAAATTCTGGTATAGCATCCCTTCCACTATAAAAAGTAATGAAAACCGTCAAGATTGCCAATATGGCTATAACTGCCTCTAGACTCTGTAGCATGCCCTTCATTCGCTTATCTCCAAATTGAAATAATAATCCTTGCTCAAGGTGTTCAACACGTCCGTATAGTTCAATTTCCTGAGTGCAATCAGCCTCTCCGCAGATACTGCAGTAAGCTTTTCTTCCGGATAGATTGTAAACGTGAAATTTACAACTGACGGAAATGCAATTGAATAATTTAGTCCTGTAATATTCTTATCATTTGAAAAGTATATCGAAAAGTTTTTTGTCTCAGAAGCGCTAAAGCTATTGTTAAACACTATGTCAGAAGTGTTCAAAAACTGTTGCGAGCAAAAAGTTTGGTTGAACAGTTGGAGCGGCACTTCATGGTTGGTCGAATTGATGACCCTTACTGTAGTGTTCCATGCCCTCTTTTCACAATTTGCATCAAAGGTTAAGGATAAATTCAGCGACACATTCCCTCTATAGGTAGAGCTATTTTCAATTACAATTACAGGAATTCTATACATGTCTGTAACAAGCCCTACCTTAAAGGGTCTGTCCCCCGCTTCTGTCCAATTTCTTGGAACTCCCTTGCCTGCAAATAATGTAGTATAGATATTGTATGCAACGGTTCTCAATTCGCTGGTAGAGCTGAGATTGGTATAATTTGTCACATAATTTATCAGATACACAATCAGGACTGATATGAAACTAAAGAACAATCCCACGGCAATGGCAAAATCTATCTGCGAAGGCATGCAATCATCTGATGTCCGTTATCCTAATTATAATATCAGGTTGGCCGAGTATAACGGTATCATAAACGGTGGAATTTTGGTTATACCTATAATATCTTAAGACATCATTCAAGCCATTCCTAATCTTGCCCTGTATGCTGATATCCAGATTCGGCAAATCAAACTCAAGCGCAACTATCGGATCTTGGGTTGTCTTCGCTATGACTTTTGCCGCAGAAGCATCCTTAATCCCGGATATATTGACACCTCCTATGGTGGCTGCCGTTAAATAGGAATGCAAAGAACTGGCCGATATAAGGTCAATTTCATAATTCAGCCTGGCAACACTGTCAGGCAAGTTCAAATCAATCTCGCTTATCAATGCACTTGTATAGTTGGTCGGCTGTATCCTGGAATTTTTTCCGCTATCATAAATTTTTATCAAGTTGTCTTTGGTTTGTGTAGCTATCTGGGTCAGCTCAGCCCTGATTTCCCGCTCCAAAGCGGCTCTATAGACGGTATAAACTAGAGCGGATATGCTGGTCAATACAAGGATAGAAAACAAAACAGTCAGCATATAGCTGACAAGCCTAGATTGCCCTTTCATTAAATCAGAATTATGCTTTATACTAAATATTTATTTACCACAAAACGAAATCTTTACTATGAGGTCTAAGGCAGTATCTCCTTTGGTTGCAGCAGTCCTCTTGATTGCCGTTACAATGACAATTGCCGGGATGCTTGCCTACTGGGCATCTGGTTTTGTAAGGCTGCAGACAGAGACATTTTCCAACCAAAGCATAGTTTCCAAGTGCAATTTCGCCGATTTTAAAGTATATTCCTGCAGCTATAACTCTACCAGCCAAAGGATCAACCTGATACTCGAAAATATCAGGAGCATAGAATTGCATAATTTGACGGCATTCGTCGTATACCCCGATAACACCGTTTCAAGATTTGATTTGAATGGGAGTTTGCCTTCGGGATTCATAAAGTCATTCCCAATTTCACCGGTGAGTTCCGGTTATTCTTCTATGAATATCAAGACCGAATGCCCTGAGCTGAGCGTGAGTGCGACATGCAAATGAAGGGAATATCGCCGTTTATTGCAGTCATTCTTTTGATTGCGTTTACAGTTGGGATTGCAGGAATAGTCAGTGTTTGGTTGACAGGATACACCCGAACCACATCGGATATAGTCAGCAACCAGTCAACCACAGAAATTAAATGCAACTATGGCGGTGTTTCCCTGAAAAGTCTGAGATATGTCGGTGGAAATATAACAGGTAAAATCGAAAATACAGGCACTATAAG
>Ga0213870_1000252_pt1 | contig 28315 bp, 25 predicted proteins | sample WICALVC2017_Meta_FD_160119 | JGI IMG/M metagenome (GOLD analysis project Ga0213870, IMG submission 160119) | Freshwater microbial communities from subterranean cave lake in Wind Cave National Park, South Dakota, United States - WICALVC2017 | ecosystem: Environmental > Aquatic > Deep subsurface >... | reverse complement strand
GGCCAGCCGCTTTGAAGATCGCAATCGCGCGTTGTGCGAGGAGAGCTTAGGGGTTGCGCGGCTTTGGTCTTTGTATTCCCCGTCTATGACCATGCTTGCTTCTTTCGGCACAGTCTTTATTATTGGATTTGGCTCTTATTTTGTCGCAGACGGGTTGCTTTCCATCGGTGAGTTGGTTGCATTTTTATCTTACGCCGTTATTTTTTATACCCCCATCAATCAGATTCACTCCATCAATCATATGTTACAGCACGCCTTGGTCGCCGCAGAACGCGTTTTTGAATTGCTGGATACAGTGCCGACGGTTGCCGAGCCTTTGGCACCTGTCATCATTCCTGAGCGACTGACTGGAGCGATTTCGTTCCAGAAGGTCTCGTTTTCCTACGTTCCGAATCAGATTGTTTTAGACAATATGGATTTTAAAGTTGCTTCTGGTGAAACCGTTGCGCTGGTGGGCGCAACCGGAAGCGGCAAGAGTACGACCATCTCGCTTCTCTTGCGTTTTTACGATGCGCAAGCAGGACGCATTACCATTGACGGCTATGATCTGCGGGAGATGCCGATTAAATCCCTGCGTGATCAATTTAGTTTGGTGCGGCAGGAACCGTTTCTTTTTAATGGCACTGTGCTGGAAAACATTGCGTATGGAAAGCCACACGCGACATTTACAGAGATTCAACAGGCCGCAAAAGCCGCGTGCGCAAACGATTTCATCGAGGACCTCCCAAATCAATACGAAACACAAATTGGCGAAAGGGGCGTGAAACTTTCCATTGGTCAAAAACAGCGTGTGGCCATTGCGCGCGCATTTTTAAAAAATCCGCCGATTATTGTTTTTGATGAAGGGACATCCAATATTGATTCCGAGACGGAAGGTGGCATTCAAGAGGGATTGCAAAATCTTTTTGCCAATAGAACCACTATCATCATTGCCCATAGGCTCTCATCTTTGCGAACGGTCAATCGCATCCTTGTTCTGAATAAGGGGAAAATTGTAGAATCGGGTACGCACGAAAAACTGATCGCCAAGAAACGTGGTGTTTATGCAACCTTGTTCAATGCGCAGATCAGGATATAATGAGGCAAACCAAAGAGAGAGAGAGGAGATGACCGATGATTGATCTTTTTTCAAAACATGCAACAGACATTTATAGCACTGTCTGGGAGAAGATAAAAAATGGAGAAGAGCTGACAGGCGATGCGGAGCTGATCGCAGACACCATGAAGGCGCATCCTGAATTTGATCCGTTTTGGTCTGCGGGTGAAACCGCTTTTCAGCCGCAAGAGATCAATGGTTTTGTGGTCAATCCATTGGTGCATACAGGCTTGCATGTGACCATTGAAAAACAATTGGATGTAGACGATCCCGTAGAAGTTCAAGAGGCATTAAAAGGCTTAATCAAAAAAGGAATGGATCGTCATGAGGCCATTCATCAGATTGCTTCAGTCTGGGGGGATCTTTATTTTCGATCGGTGCGAAGAGGCGGCCCATTTGAAGACTGGACCTATCAGCAAGAACTGATCAACATGGCAGGTGAAATCTAGTTCCCATGATGACTTTAGACAGGCGTGCGTTTCTGCGAGCGGCTACCGTTGGGGCCAGTTCAATCCTTGTGCCGCAATCAGAATCAGGACACGCTGGCAATTTTATCGCAAAGAAATTTCTAGCACTTTCTCCTAAAAAGACCCCGTTTATCACCCCCAACAATGCGTTCTATATCGTTCAATGCTGTGGCATTAAAACGGTTGATGCAACGGCATGGTCACTGCCCATCGTAGGCTTGGTCGAAAAACCGCTTCGTCTGACTTATGCTGATTTTTTAAGACGTCCCTCTGTCGAAAAAATGGTAACCCTACAATGTATTGATAATGAGGTCACAGGGGATTTGATGAGCAATGCGGTTTGGAAAGGGGTGAGTCTTTCCTCTCTCTTACAGGACGCAAAACCTTCGCCCCTTGTGCAAGATGTTGTCTTCCACGGCGCAGACGATTATTCCGATAGCATTTCATTAGATCGGGCATTAAATTATGATGTTTTTTTGGCATATCAAATGAACGGGGTGCCTCTCCCAAAAGAGCATGGCTTTCCGCTTCGCGCAGTAGTCCCAGGACTCTACGGTATCAAGAATGTGAAATGGCTGACCAAAATCGAGTTGGTCGGACGTGACTATTTAGGGTACTGGCAAAAGAAAGGCTGGACAGATGACGCGACCATTAAGGTAAAATCTCGGATTGACGCGCCGGGGCCTTATAATACAATTACAGGCCGTTATACGTTTTGGGGCGTTGCCTTTGCGGGCTATAGTAAAATTCATAGTGTGAAAATCACATTTGACGACGGGAAAACATGGATGCCCACACGGTTATTGCCGACACCCGCAGTCGGCGTCCCGACCGCAGTCGGCGTTCCGACATCGCCTTACGCTTGGACATTTTGGGAATACGAATGGAAAAATCCGAAAGCGGGAACTTATCAGGTGGCTGTTAAAGCAGAAGATAAACTGGGCCGCAGTCAAACCGATTTTATAGCCCGTCCCTTTCCAGACGGCACATCGGGGCTTCACTCTATTGTAACTTTTGTGGACTAAGCGGCAACGGCCGCAACGGCGGCAACGGCCGCAACGAACAAAGCGGGCTCGTTGGCCCGCTAAAAAGAAAAACAATAAAATATGAGTTTTACATATAAAAATGCAGGGGTTAATATTGAGGCCGGGGAGCAGGCGGTTTCTAAGATTGGGCCGATTGTGCGTTCTACCTACTCCAAGAATGTTTTAACGCAATGGGGTGGATACGCAGGTCTCTATGCCCTTCCCCAAAAGAAAATAACGGCAGGGGGGCCGCCCTCCCAACCGATTCTGGTGGCATCAACAGATGGGGTTGGAACAAAACTTAAAATCGCGCAGATGATGGATCGGCACGATACCATTGGCATAGATCTTGTTGCGATGTCTGTCAATGATATCATTGTGTCAGGAGCCACCCCGCTTTTTTTCCTAGATTATTTTGCCACAGGCAAACTCTCCCCTGACGACATGGTGGAGGTGGTGCGCGGCATTGCAAAAGGATGTAAACAGGCGGGCTGTGCTTTAATAGGCGGGGAGACTGCAGAAATGCCCTCGTTTTATGAAAATGGAGCGTACGACATTGCAGGATTCGCCGTAGGCGTTGTGGAGAAGGCGAAAAAAATAAATCCAAAAACAATTCGGTCGGGCGATATTCTCATTGGGCTTGCGTCCTCTGGTCTGCATAGCAACGGGTATTCTTTGGCCAGAAAAATCATCTTTGAAAAGATGGGCATGTCTATTGACGATCCCTTCCCAAAATGCAAACAATCGGTTGGAGAAATATTGCTGACCCCCACCAAAATTTATGTAAAGACCGTTTTAAATCTCATTAAACAGATCACCCTCAAAGGGGGCGCGCACATCACAGGCGGCGGCATGACCCGAAATATTCCCAGAATTCTTTCTGAAAAATTAACAGCAAAGGTTTATCGTGGTTGTTACAAAATGCCTGAAATTTTTAAGGTGATAGAGAAAGAAGGTTTTGTTGATCGGGATGAAATGTATAAGACCTTTAATATGGGGATTGGGATGGTGTTGGTGATTGACCCAAAGGACGAAACCAAAGCAATGGCGATCTTAAAAAAATCACGCCAGCAAGCGTTTGTAATCGGCACGGTCATACAGAGAAAAAGCAGGATGGAAGGGATCCTATATGAGTGATTCAAAATTGACGATTGCCGTTTTAGCATCAGGTCGCGGCACCAATTTACAGGCCATTATCAATGCCATTGAGACGGGTGTTGTGACTGCGCAGATGGGTGTGGTTATCAGCGACAAAAAAGACGCGAAGGCATTAGAACGCGCCCGCGAACGGAATATCCCGGCTTTTTCGGTAGATCCAAAGGCCTATCCTGATAGAATCGCTTTTGATACGGCTTTGGTGAAAATACTGATGGATCATCAGATTCAATTCGTGGTGTTCGCAGGCTATATGCGTTTGATTACACACCCGATATTAGAGGCATTTCCTAATAAAATTATCAATATCCATCCTTCGCTTCTGCCTGCATTTCCGGGCTTGCATGCGCATCGGCAGGCATTGGCGTATGGCGCAAAGGTGAGCGGATGTACCGTCCATTTTGTGGATGGAGAGGTAGACCACGGCCCCATCATTGCGCAAGTTTCGGTTCCTGTCTTGGATGGGGATACGGAAGAATCGCTCTCTAGTCGTATTCTTGTTGAAGAACATCGGTTGTTGCCACGGATTATTCAATGTTATGTGGAAGGCAAACTTTCTGTAGAAGGCAGAAAAGTCTTTCAGAGCGGAGCGATTTAACGACAGATGCATCCACTGCGTATCTTTGCATCGGTTTTAGGCATTATTGTGATGTTTAATCTGGTGGCTTATGTGATTACAAACCAAATGACACCTGTCGAGTCCAATCCGGAGCTTGTTGCCGCAAATATTACGCGCCCCCGGGCACCCAGAGAAGCGCGGGCGATTAAAAATCCAATACCCTCGTCGCAAGAGGCGATTCTGCAGGGACAGGCACTTTACTTGGGAAAAGGAAATTGCTATGTCTGTCATGGGAAAGAAGGACGCGGGGATGGGGATGGGGGGGTGATGTTGAATCCGCCGCCTGCCGATTTAACCGATCCTGCATTTCAAATGCTCAGAAAAGATGGGGAGATGTTTTGGGCGATGAAAGAAGGGGTGCCTGAAAGTGGCATGTTCGCTTATATTCCCCGCATGATTACAGAGGAAGAGGCTTGGAAAGTGATTTTGTATATTCGAACATTGAAACCTATTTAGATTTATTTTTAAGTCAATAGCATAAATCAGTATTTATATGTTATAAGATGGGGTTTATGCTCATAGATCAGGAGGAAAAAACTTGCGGGGTTGTGTCGCAAAAAGCCAATCTGTTAAATCGTTTTATTGCAAAATTTATTGATTTTTTGGTGGTGGCGTTGCTCTATGAGATACCGCTTAAAATTAGTTTTCTGATGGGGCTTGTTTATTTGTTCATTGCAGATGGTTTTGTCAATGGCAGTATTGGAAAACGGCTGATTGGGCTTCGCATTGTGATGATCAAAGACAATGCATCGATCTCATTTCGAGAATCAATTCTTCGCAATATTCCGCTTGGAATCGCCTATCTGTCTTACGCAATTCCTTTTGTAGGGGGAATCATCGCGGCAGGGATTGTTGCTTTAGAGTCTTTGCTCATGATTGGCAATCCACAAGGACGCAGGTTAGGGGATGAAGTGGCAAAAACATTTGTTCTAAATTCAGGAAAGGCATAGGGGAATATGGGTTGGATAGATTCGCTGTTGGGATTATTTTCAAGTGATTTGGCCATTGATCTTGGAACGGCCAATACACTTGTTTTTATGAAAGGGGTCGGGATTGTAATTAACGAGCCTTCGGTGGTGGCGATTGAAAGTAAAATGGGAAAGATCGTTGCGATCGGAACGGAAGCCAAAAGAATGCTGGGACGCACCCCCGGGAATATCAGGGCGATTCGTCCAATGCGAGACGGCGTGATTGCAGATTTTGAGATTGCGGAAAAGATGCTCAACCACTTTTTAAGGAAGGCGCACCATCGCAATACATTTGTGCGGCCGCGCGTGGCGATTTGCGTTCCCTCACGGATTACGCAGGTGGAACAGCGCGCCGTGCGAGATTCTGCAGAGCTTGCAGGTGCCAGGGAGGTTTATTTGATTGAGGAGCCCATGGCCGCGGCCATTGGCGCAGGGCTTCCGATTTCGGAGCCTTCCGGGAATATGGTGGTTGATATTGGCGGAGGAACAACCGATGTTGCGGTCATTTCACTGGCTGGGGTTGTCTATTCAGAGTCGGTGAAAGTGGCAGGCGACAAAATGGATGACGCCATTATTAGTTATGTCAAACGAAAACATAATCTGCTGATTGGGGATCACATGGCGGAGCGGATCAAGATCGAGATCGGCTCGGCCTACCCCATGGAAGAACGTAGAACCCTGATGATTAAGGGACGAGATTTTATTTCAGGGGTTCCAAAGACATTGGTGATTGATGATGCGGAGGTGCGAGAGGCCCTATTGGATCCCATTTCGGCTATTGTCAATGCCATTAAAATTGCCTTGGAGAATACGCCTCCAGAATTAGCAGGAGATATCTTGGATCACGGTATTGTTCTCACGGGGGGTGGGTCTATTCTTCGTGGATTAGATATTCGGCTGAGGGAGGAAACCCATCTTCCGATTGTTCTTGTTGACGATCCCTTAACGACAGTGGTCAACGGCACAGGAAAGGTATTGGACGACTTAGATCTGCTCAGGAAAGTTTCTATTGCTTCTGAATGGTCGCGATAAGTTTGCCTTACCGCAGAGGTTCACGTCCTTGTACCCCATAGCATAATGATACGGCAAAAAACGCGCTATAAACGTTTAATGATCGCCTGTTTCTCTGCTGGGCTTGTCATTTTTCTTGTGGTTATTGGTATCTACAAGAAACCTGTTGAATGGATGGAATCCATGTTAGGAGGGCTTATTTATTCTGTTCAGGAGGGCACCCATTCTGTTGTTTTTAACACCGGAGGTTTCTTTACGCGCTATATTTTTCTAGTCGGTCTAAGCGATGAAAACCCGCTATTAAAAAAAGAGGTGGCGCGTCTGACCGGAGAGATCAACAGGCTCAAGGAGAAGGAGGCGCTGGCATTTCGGTTACAGCGTCTGCTGAATTTTAAAGAGGCATCCCCCTTAAATTTAATTGCCGCAAATGTCATTGGCCGAGAGACAGGGCCGTGGTTTCAGACCTTTATGATTAACAAAGGGTACGACGAGGGTGTTTTGGTAGATATGGGTGTGATGGTGCCTTACGGGGCTGTTGGAAAAATCATTAAAACCTTTCCGCACAATGCGCAAGTCCTTTTAATCACCGACACCAACAGCTCTATTGCAGGGATTGTTCAGCGGACACGGCATGAAGGCATTATTCAGGGTATGGGGGGCAATGGTATGCGACTGAAATATGTTCCTCGTCTTTCGGAGGTGATAGAAGGGGATATTTTGATTACTTCAGGACTAGAAGGGAGTTTTCCCAAGGGCATTCCAATAGGGCGGATTAAGAAAGTGGAACGGCCAGAGGACAGTTTTTTTCTCAATATTCTGTTGAACCCTGAAATATCGTTTTCAAAACTGGAAGAAGTATTGGTTGTTGTTCCACAAAAAACATAAGCAAAATATAAAATCGCTCAATGAAAATATCTTCTTTAAGATGGCTTTATCCCCTTTTTATTCTCTCCATTTTTATATTTTTTATCCCCACCCAAACGCTTCTTTTAGAAACAATCAAGATAGGTAGCGTGAAACCCGATTTAGGTCTTATCTTGTCTTATCTTGTAGGCTTGGGATGGGGACGCAACCGGGGTCTTTTTTGGGGACTTTTGTTTGGCGGCTTTCAGGATTTCTTTTCAATGGGTTCCATGGGGCCTCATCTTTTTCTGAAAGGGCTCATTGGTTTTGGAACCGGACTATTAGAGACTTTCTTTTTATATTTTTCTCTACAGGCACACGCCATTGTTGTTTTCTTAATTTCTCTGATGCACGATTTCTTAGGTGAAATCTTTTTTCATGGGACAGACGGCGGTCTCGTGGGTATATCTTATGGTATGCTGGGACGGGGCATTTATAATAGTGCTATTGTCATCGCCATCCTTTTCATTGTGCTAAGACAATCACTTCTTACGGATTTTCTCATGGACAGGGGATCCCGATGAGAGAGCAGTACTTTCCAGCGGAAGAAAATCAAGAAATTCAGGTGCGGGCATACTGGATTCTCGGACTGATTCTAACTGTTTTGATCGTGTATCTCATGAGGGCTTACGATCTTCAAATTAACCAAAAAAAATATTTTGAAGAACAAGCAGAGAGCAACCGAATGCGCATTGTTCCTGTCCCCGCTTCACGCGGTATTATTTTTGACCGTCACGGCGCGCCGCTTGTTAATAACATCCCAAGCTTTAATCTATATGCAATGTATGGCGATATGCCTGAACCAGAGAAGGTTTTGGCCAAACTTTCGGAATGGGTTGAAATCATAGACTTCCCGCGCGTAGAGAAAGATTTTCTGGATAAAAAAGATCTGCATAGTATGGTACAGCTTAAACAAAATCTTTCTCTTGCAGAGATTGCAAAAGTAGAAGGCCATCCATTGGATCTGCCGGGCATTAGAATAACCGCAGAACTGCGCCGCAATGCGGTTTACGAAACGCTTGCCGCCCACAGCTTAGGCTATATAGGCGAAATCTCTAAACAGCAACTTGCGTCTGAACGGTATAAAAATGTTCGCCGTGGGGATAGAATCGGTCAATTCGGAATAGAGCAAGCCTACGATGCCTTGATTCGTGGTGTCCCGGGACAAAAATGGATTGAAGTCAATGTGGTTGGGCAAGAACTCAATATTCTTCGCATTCAAAAACCGATTGAGGGCGACGATATTTTTCTCGCATTAGATTTAAATTTACAAAAGGTTGCAGAAGAGGCGTTAGGAGAGGCAAAAGGCAGTATTATTGCGATGGACCCAAACAATGGAGAGATTCTAGCATTGGTGAGCCATCCTGCGTTTAACCCCAATGATCTTTCGGAAGGAACCACTGTGGCCGTCTTGAATGCGCTGATCAACGACAAAGACCGTCCACTCATGAACCGCGCGATTCAAGGGCAATATCCACCCGGGTCCACTTTTAAAATTATCATGGGCAGTGCGTTGCTGGAGTCAAAAGAGGCAACGCCTGAATCGGTGATACATTGTCCCGGGTTTTTGCAATTTGGTAATCGCGCCTTTCGAGATTGGAAAAAGGGCGGGCATGGTTCTGTTAATTTTCGCCGTTCTATGATTGAGTCGTGCGATGTTTATTATTATCAAATGGGAAATCGGATGGGTGTTGATACGATTGCCAAGTTTGCTAATTTCTTTGGATTAGGTCGCCGTACGGGATTACCACTTGCTTCTGAAAAGGCTGGTCTCATCCCAAGCACGGCATGGAAACAAAGGGTATTAAAACAACCATGGTATGCAGGTGAAACCCTGTCTGTCTCCATTGGTCAGGGGTATGTGCTGGTGACGCCGCTTCAAATGGCCGCTATGATTTCGGCCGTGGCAAATGAAGGGACCCTCTATTCCCCGCAACTGTTACTCAAAAGCAGAAGTCGGCAGACAGGGATGGAACAGCTTGTGGCTCCTGCAAAAGGGACCAAGCTTCCCATCTCACAAGAAACGTTTGGACTGTTAAAAAGCGCGTTGGCAGAGGTTGTAGCAACCCCCGGAGGCACAGCGTATGGGTCAAAATCTGCATTGATTCCATTTGCTGGAAAAACAGGTACAGCGCAAGTTGTGGTCATGAAACAAGGATCTGTCCAAAAAGCGCTGACCAAAGAGACGAACGATCACGCATGGTTTGTCTCTTATGCCCCCGTGCAAAATCCAAAAATTGCTGTGGTTGTCTTGGTCGAACACGGGGGGCATGGGGGATCCACTGCGGCGCCGTTGGCCAAACGTTTGATTGAAACTTATTTAGCCCCGCAAGTTGTGCCGAGTTTATAGAACATGTCGCTTATTCATGAAAGAAGATTTGATTTTTTCGACTGGTCTTTTTTTGTCGTCATGGCGATCACATTTAGCATTAGCCTTTTAACGATTTATAGTGTTACGCCAGCGACCGTGCCTTCAATCGCAAAAATGCCGCTTTACCTAAAGCAGTTTTTTTGGATGCTCATTGGACTGACTGTTTTTCTCTTTTTTGCAACGGCCGATTATCATGAAGTCGCACGATTTGCCTATCCGCTTTATGCCATAACGATTATTCTGTTAATACTGGTGCTGACCACAGGGAGAACGATTCAGGGCGCGCAACGCTGGATTACAATAGGCACCTTTGTGTTTCAGCCTTCGGAACTTGCCAAGGTGAGTACATTATTATTTTTGGCAAAATATTTTTCGGATCATCCCCCGCAGAACGGACTGAATATTCAAAAACTATTTGCGCCTGTGGGATTGTTACTTGTTCCAACACTGCTGATTTTAAAACAGCCCGATTTAGGAACTGCGCTTTCCATCCTTGCTATTTTTTTTAGCATTGTCTTTGTGATTGGGTTGCGATCTAAATTTCTTATTTATTTGTCGTTAATGTCGTTGATGATTGTGCCTTTTGTCGGACAGATTTTGTGGAGCGGACTCAAACAATATCAACAAGACAGAATCATCACATTTCTAAATCCAGCGGCGGACCCCATGGGGTCGGGGTGGCATGTGATTCAGTCTAAAATTGCGATAGGGTCTGCTGGATTTTGGGGGAAGGGACTGGGCGGCGGCACACAGAGTCAGCTCAAATTTCTTCCTGAAAGAGCGACCGATTTTATTTTTGCGGTGTTCTCGGAGGAGTGGGGTTTTAGAGGGATTGTTATTTTGTTTATTCTTTTTGCGTGTGTGTGTTGGTGGGCGATTGATGTGGCCAATAAATCAAAAGATTTGTTGGGGGTGCTGATTTCAGTAGGAACTGTAGGCCTGCTCTCCTATTATTTCTTAGTGAATGTGGGGATGGCACTTGGGGTGCTTCCCGTCGTTGGGGTGCCGCTTCCCTTTGTGAGTTATGGGGGATCGGCGATGATTACGAACTTGGGGCTTTTAGGCATTCTTTTGAATATTAAGCTAAAACGATTTGTGTTGTTTCATTAATGGAGAATTATTTATGTCAAACGAGATTGTGATTAACGCGACGCCGGAAGAAACACGGGTTGCGCTTTTAGAAAATAAAACGCTAACAGAATTGTATTTTGATCGAAAACAGGATCGCGGTATTTTGGGCAATATCTATAAGGGGGTCGTTGAGAAAGTTCTGCCCGGGATGCAGGCGGCCTTTATTGATATCGGCACCGAAAAGGCGGCATTTCTTTATGTTGCGGATGTTATTGGGGAAGAAATCAATGCCCCATTTCCTGAATCAGAGGACGAGGTAGAATCGGTTGAGCTTTCAGAAGACGGCAATGAAGCAGAGGCCGACGCAGAAGAGGAGGACTCTGAGATCGCGGAAGGCGCGTCTCTGCCGCACACAGGAGACGAAGCAGGCACAGTGATTACGCGTGTTAAACGCAAGCACCATCAAAACATAGAAGATATGTTGAAGCAGGGGCAGGAGGTTGTCGTGCAGGTCTCAAAAGGGCCTATTGGGACAAAAGGGCCGCGGGTGACAACCTATATCTCGCTTCCGGGCCGATATCTGGTTTATATGCCGCAGGTCAATCATCTGGGCATTTCTAAACGGATTGGAGGAGAAGAAGAGCGGCATCGTTTGCGGGATATTATTTGCCGTCTTAGAAAACCAGGAACAGGCTACATTGTGCGAACGGTGAGCGAGGGAATGACGGAAACCGAGGTTAAAAATGACATCGAGTTTTTAGAACTGGTCTGGCAAAATTCTCTTAAGAAAAGAGAGAAGGTGAAAGCCCCTGCGCTTTTGCATACCGATTTAGACTTGGTCTTTCGGACTGCGCGCGATATGTTTACGAAGGAGATTGATCGGTTTGTTATAGACTCAAAGTCGGATTATGAACGGATTAAAGATTTTGTTGGCACTTCGTTGCCGTCGTTTGCTTCTCGTGTTGAGCTATGGGAGAAGGAACAGCCGATTTTTGAAGCGTATGGATTAGAGGCTGAGATTGTCAGGGCGAAAAATCGGCGTGTATGGCTAAAATCGGGCGGTTATCTTGTGATTGATCGTGCTGAGGCGTTGACGGTGATTGATGTGAATACTGGCCGATTCGTGGGGAAAAAAGGTTTGGAAGAGACTATTTTTAAGACCAATATGGAGGCGGCCAAAGAGATTGCGTGGCAACTTAGGTTAAGGAATATTGGGGGTATTATCATTATTGATTTTATTGATATGAAAAAAGAGAGAAACAAGGAAAATGTTTTTAACACGCTTGTTCATGCTGTTGCGACCGATAAGGCAAAAACAAATATCTTGAAAATCTCTGATTTAGGGCTGGTTGAGATGTCTCGTGAACGGACACGAGAGGCGCTGTTAAGGGTCTTGTGTGAACCTTGCGCTTATTGTGAGGGAAAGGGATATATTAAGGCGCCCACAACCATTTGTTATGAGATTTTTAGAGAGATTCGCAGATTAACCCCTTCTGAGAGTGAGAAGAAGATTGTGGTTGCCGCGCATCCAATGATTGTTGGGATTCTGCAAGATCAGGAGCGGCACGGTATAGACGCAATAGAAAGAAGTCACCACAAAAAAATCATTCTGAAGGCAGATGCGAATTTTCATATCGAACAGTATGATATTTATTTACTGTAGTGAATAATTTTCTGCAACGATTTTTTGAGCAATGCTGGTTTTGATATAAAACTCATCACAAGCGTTCCAGAAGGCAGGCCATAGAAATAGCCGGGATGGACTAAAATCCCTTCTTTCTCTAACAGATTTAAGGCTACTTTCTCCTCATTTACTTTTTGGTTTTTTATTTGGAGTGTGATATAAAAACCGCCCTCTGATGGACAAAACGAAAGATGCGATGCAGACGACAAAATCGCAACAGCGATTTCGTAACGGCGTTTTATTTCTGCTTGATAACGGTTCAGAAAATCTTTTCCCTCTTCAAGAAGCGTGGGAAGGGCAAATTGAGAAAGCTCATTGACTGGCAAGAACGTATCGGAAATCCCCTGCAATATTTGGGTTGTCTTTTTGACCAGCGCAGGCATACCCAGAATCGCGATCCAGCCTATCTTCATTCCGGGCAGGGCTAACATTTTTGAAATGCCATTTAGAATAAGCACCAATGGCGCCATGCCATCAGTAGGGCGCGGCAGAAATTTTCCGTGCATTAAAAAAGCACTAAAGACCTCATCGGAAATAATCGGCAAGTTAAAACGTTTCGCTATACTGCAAAGCCTACCCAATTCCTTACGGGTTGCGACAGCGCCTGTTGGATTATGGGGTGAGATTAAGACAATCGCGCGTGTCTTTTGTGTGATCTTTTTTTCTAAATCACTAAAATCAATATTCCATCTTTCAGAAAGTGCCAACCGATAATAGGTAATCTTTACATCCGAAAGGGCGGCAATCGAATCAAAGAGTGGATAAGCGGGGGTGGGACAAAGCATCTCATCCCCTGCATTTGCAAAAAGCTGAAAGAGATACTGATACGAAACACTCGTGCCTGGGGTTATAATAATTTGATCAGGCGAAATGTCCACACCGTCCTGCGTGTAATATTTTTGTATCGCCATGCGCGCGGTGCGTTGCCCTGCTGAATCGGGCCGATAAATTTTCGTCTGCTCTGAGGCATTTTTAAATCCCTTTTTTAAAATGGCTTGCGGATATTGTATACCGTGTTGGTGGACGTTCGCCGAAATAAGATCAATCAGAGGCATCCCCGCTTTCATGATGGCCGCTTTCTGACGATAGAGCCGATTTGGGATTCCCGAAAAATGAACGATTCTGTTGGAGAACATGATGCTAAGATTTTATCCCTGATGGATGGAGAAAATCAAAACTTGATTTTTCTCTTTCTACTCTGGCATATTGGCAAATATTCCGAAGAGTCATGATGCAGGCAACGCTTAAAAAAGACCCCATTACATTTCAGCAACTTATTTTACGGTTGCATCAGTTTTGGGCGGATCACGGCTGTCTCATACTTCAGTCCTACGACAACGAAATGGGGGCGGGCACTTTTCATCCGGCCACATTCTTATCAGCGCTTGGGCCTAAACCATGGTCATCTGCTTTTGTGCAGGCTTGTCGCCGCCCGACGGACGGCCGTTATGGTGAAAACCCGAATCGGTTGGCGCACTACTATCAGTACCAAGTCATCATGAAGCCTGCCCCAAACGACATTCAAGACCTTTATCTTAAAAGCCTTGCGCATTTGGGAATTGTGTTGTCTGATCATGATATTCGATTTGTAAAAGACGATTGGGAATCCCCGACATTGGGGGCTTGGGGCTTGGGATGGGAGGTGCAGTTGGACGGCATGGAGGTCACCCAGTTTACCTATTTTCAAGAGATTGGGGGCATCGCACTTGACCCCATTTCCGTTGAGATCACGTATGGTTTAGAGCGGGTTGCGATGTATCTTCAGGGGGTTGACAATCTCTTTGATCTGAAATGGAACGACACCTTAAACTATGGCGATGTGCATCATGCAAACGAAGTTGAAGGATCAAAACATAATTTTGAAGAAGCCAATGTGGATCTTCTGAAACAAAGATTTGTCATGGCAGAACAAGAGTGCGGTGATCTGATTGCAAAAGGACTGGTTCGTCCCGCTTATGATTACTGCATTAAAAGCTCGCATCTATTTAACCTATTGGACGCGCGAGGGGCTATTGCTGTGGCCGAACGAACAGGATATATTGGCCGTGTGAGACGGCTTGCTAAACTCTGCGCAGAAACCTACTGTCAGACCTGCGCGCCAACTATCAGGCCTGCGCACCCACTGAAAAATGAAACCAACAAGTAATCCGAAATTCGACAAGGTCGCGCCGCAGGCATCTCGACCTGAACTTTTTATCGAGATTGGCGTTGAAGAAATGCCGGCAGAGACCATTCCTGTTTCGCTTTTGGCGTTGTCTGAAAATGCGGTGAGACTTGCGAAAGAAGCAGGTCTTTCTCACAGTCCTTTTGAGACTTACGGCACGCCGCGGAGACTGATTCTTTATACGCCGCAGTTGGCCGAAAAACAGGAGACCCGTGTTGAGACGATCATTGGTCCGCCCAAGAAAATTGCTTATGATGCAAACGGAGCCGTAACCCCTGCCGCAATTGGTTTTGCCAAGTTGCAAAATGTTTCAGTTTCAAAGTTGGTGGTCATGCAAACGGAAAAAGGGGAATACCTCGCAATCGAGAAAAAGACAGTGGGAAAGCCCACATCGGCCCTATTAAAAGATTTAATACCTGAACTCATTGCGGGACTGAAGTTCTCAAAATCAATGCGATGGGACGGGCCGTCAGCCTTTATACGTCCTATTCGGTGGATTGTTGCCCTGTATCATTCAAAAGTGGTTTCTTGTTCTTATGCAGAACTCTCATCGGGTAGCCGTTCTTATGGTCATCGTCTTTTAGCCCCTGCAGGGTTTAAGGTCGCAGATTTTTCCTCTTATAAAAAAGAAATGCGGGAACGGTTTGTTGTCATTGATCCGTCCGATCGGTATCAGAAAATTAAAAAAGAGATCGGCCAAATTGCCCAAAAGATTTCTGGTATTGTTGAAGAAGATGATTCCTTAATTTGGCAAGCGGCTTATTCAACAGAATATCCAGAGGCCATTTGTGGTTCTTTTGACAAGGCGTCGCTTTCCATTCCCAAAGAAATTATCAGCACAGCCATGAAAGAACATCAGGGCTATTTTCCCGTCGGAACGCCTGTTGCGCCTTCCCATAATATGCCCTCCGCGACCATCGGAAGCGGTATTCACGGAGTCGGCGTTCCGACTTTGATGATGCCGTATTTCGTTGCGGTTTTGAATAATAAAGACAAGAAGAAACTGATTCAGCAAGGGTGCGAGCGGGTTTTAAAGGCGCGTTTGTCCGATGCCCGATTTTATTTTGAAGAGGACTGCAAGCAGAGTTTGGCGGATCGGGTGCCCGCTTTAAAAGGGGTTCTGTTTCAAGACAAATTGGGAACGCTTTACGACAAAACACAGCGGCTTGTTTTGCTCGCAAGATTCATCGCGCAAAAGATAGATGCCCTGTTTGACGCGTCGCCTGTAGAGATGACAGCGTCGGCAAAAGGTTCTGCGCTAGATGAGATTAAGCGGGTTGCGCCGCTTTGCAAGGCTGATCTTTTGACGGGCGTTGTCCGTGAATTTCCGTCGCTTCAGGGGGTGATGGGGCGGATTTTGGAACAACGAAATCCTGAAAGCAAAAATAGCCATGCGATTGAGGAGCATTATTGGCCGAGGTTTCCGGGGGATGCCTTGCCCAAAAGTTTGTCAGGGCAAATACTGTCTGTTGCAGATAAGCTTGATACGATTGTCGGTTGTTTTGGTATTGGTAAAATTCCAACGGGTTCTTTAGACCCTTATGCCCTGCGCCGCCAAGGGATTGGGCTGATTCAGGTTCTCTGTGCCAATCCTGTTTTTCGCGCATTTTTGCTTCCTGATCTGATTCAAGAATCGGTCAGAAATTTTGACAATCAGAAGGTTGCTTTTAAAACGAATCCGACACTGGAAGTCACCGCGTTTTTAAAGGGCAGAATTGTTTCGCATTTACAATCAAAGTCAATCAGGCACGATATTATTGACACCGTTGTAACCCATAAAATGCTTATTCCTCTGCCGCCTCATGACATTATTGCGCTTGCAGACGCCTTGTCGTGTTTTTCCGAAAAACCACTTTTTAACCCGCTTATCATCTGTTATAAACGTGCGGCGCGTATTCTTGTGACAGGGTTTAATACCAAGGTCAATCCCGCATTGTTCACCGACAAGGTGGAAAGCGTCTTGTGGAGTTTTATTTTAAAGGCCGTCAAAGATGTAGACATCCATTACGAAAAGCCCGATTTTGCTTTGATCCTAGAAGCGCTTGCGACGATTTATACGCCGCTCAATCGGTTCTTCACGGATGTTTTGGTGATGGACCCCAACGAAGAGATTCGTAAGAACCGTATGGCACTGTTGCGCGTCGTTGTCAATATTTTTGACCGCTTAGGGGATTTTTCAAAAATCCAAGAGGGCTAGGCGTCCAAAATCCGCTGATTAACGTGTACTTTTGCCCTAATGTCATACTGTCTGTGTTTTCATGCAAGTTTCCTCATCGTACAATCGCAATGGTGCTGTTTTGCGGATCAAGGCCGTCTACTGTCGCGCCGATTTGATCCATCTCAACAATATATTGTATAACCTCTTTTGTGACCTGCTCCCCGGGCACGAGAATGGGGATCCCCGGAGGATATACCGTTACGATTTCAGCACTGATCTTGCCTTCCGCTTCCACCAGAGGGATATATTGCAGTTCTTGAAAAAAGGCCTCCCGCGGAGAGAGATCGGTTGTCTTTCCAAAGGGAGGAAGCCCAATTTGCGCCGAGAAAAGCGGGGCTTTTCCATGATACATTTTTGATATGTCTCGTAGTGCGTCCACCAATCGCGTCAAGTCGTCTTTTCTATCCCCAATACTCACGATAACCAATATATTGATAGGATCCGCCATTTCCACCTGAATGTTATATTTCAGATTGAGCATCTGGGAAACCTGATAGCCAGACAGCCCCAGATCTTTCACGGTAATTGTGAGCTTGGTCACGTCAAATCCGCCCATTTTGGCAAAAAGCGGATTCTGAACCATATTGCGGTCAAAGCATAAAATCCCCGGAATACGATTTATTTTTGATCGGGCATCTTCCGCAAGCCTGATGGTTCTTTCCAAAAGCGTGTGTCCTTCTGTCGCCATTTGCATCCGCGCCAAATCAAGGGAGGCCATTAAAATATAAGAGGGACTTGTGCTTTGAACCAATTTTAGTACAGCCGCAAGCGCCGTCCTATCAATACGAGACCCTTGCGTATGAAGCATAGAAGCCTGCGTCATGCCGCCAATGATCTTATGCGTGCTTTGCACGGCAAGATCGGCCCCAGCTTGCATTGCAGAGGGAGGTAAGGTCGGGTGAAAACTCAAATGCGGGCCATGGGCCTCGTCTACCAAAACGGTCAAACCCTTTTCGTGGGCATACGCAATAATTCGTTCTGTATCTGCACAAATGCCGTAATAATTGGGCGTTGTGAGCAACAAGGTCTTTGCCGCAGGATTCGCATCAATGACTGCAACGGTTTCTTGATACGTCACATTGAGCGTCATTTTTAGATTTTCATCTACAGACGGAAGATAAAAAATCGGTTTTGCGCCAGAAAATATAAGACCTGCCAAGACCGATTTGTGGGCGTTTCGCGCAACGATCACAGAATCGTTTGGACTGCACGTGGTCAATACCATCGCGTGATTTCCGCCGGTTGTTCCGTTCAAAAGAAAAAAAGAACGCTCTGCGCCGTAAGCCAAAGCGGCCAATCGTTGTGCCTCTTTAATGACCCCTTTGGGTTCCTGAAGGGAGTCCACCTCGTCTAATATCGTGAGGTCAATGGAAAATATCTTAGGGCCTACAAATTTTCGGAAACGCGTAGATATCCCCTTGCCACTTTTATGGCCTGGGGTATGGAAGGAGACCTTACGGCTTTCGGCCAAGGCCACCATCGCATCAAAGAGAGGCGTTTTAAATTGCTCTTCGTTCAATTAAATGTAAATAAGGGGTGGTTGTCTTCTATAATGCGATCTTGTTTTTCCATCTCTTGTCGAACATGCTTTGGGAGTAGGAATTGCCCTTGATGCAGAATGCCGTCATAATATTTCAACTCGCCCGTCACCCGATCTGCGATCCGCTGATTGACCTCTTTAACGTCAAGTGACTGCGGGTCAAAGCGTTTGGAAGCCAGCGCGAATCCCCATGGAAGACCAAAAGAGGGGATGCAAGCCTGATACCCAGCAACGACAGGAAAACTTTGTTTTAGGGTTTGGTAGACGGATGTAAAATTCAACAGATTTTTCACGGAAGTAGTACCAGCCTGAAGCGATATAATTCCGTCGGGACTCAGCCGTTCTGTCACCAAGGAATAAAACTCTTTGGTGTAAAGAAGATACGCAGGCCCTTCTTCCACAGGTTCGGAAATATCAATGATAATAATATCGTAGGTTTCCTTTGTCTCTTCGAGCCATCGCCGCGCATCTTGATAGGCCAGTTCTGTTCGGGGATCATCAAAGGCGCCGGCATGCCATGCAGGAAGATGTTCTTTGCAAGACTCGACCACCTCTTGGTCTATGTCCACCATCACGACACGTGTCACAGACCGATAGCGAAGAATCTCACGCACAGTGGCTCCTTCGCCCCCTCCCACGACAAATACCTTTTTGGGATTGGGGTGCGTCAGCATGGCAGGATGCACCAGTGCTTCGTGATAAATAAATTCATCGGACTCAGACGATTGCATCTTTCCGTCGAGTACCAGACTGCGTCCGTAACTAAACGTATCAATAATCTCAACCTTCTGATAGGCCGTCTGTTTGGCGTAGACGATTGTGTCTATCCCGTGCATGTGGCCTTCTACGGGAGAAAGAGAATCAAGAAACCATTTGTAACTCTTCGCTTCGGGCATATAGAATTGCTTCTCCTTCTTGTCCTGCTGTTTGGGACATGTTTGGTTTATGGGGCAGTGGCTTGTTGTCTAATGACAGGGTTCCTCGTTTTACGTCAATCAGGGAGGGGCTTTTGGACTCGAATTTTTGAACCAGATAATCTGCCGCAACGGACGGCTGTAAGACGTCCCCGCAGGTAAATACATCTACGGCCGCATATCCATATTCCGGCCATGTATGAATGGAGAGATGGGATTCCGCGATGATCACCACACCGCTGATTCCATGCGGACTAAATTCGTGGAAGTGGGCACCGATCACGGTTGCCTTGGCCTCTTTTGCCGCAGAGACCATAAATTCTTTTGTTTTCTCAAGATCGTTTAAAAGTTGTTTGTTGCAGTCTCGTAATTCGACCAACAGGTGCGTCCCCAAAGCTTGCACTCTATGTACCCCCTTTCGTTATGCCGGTCATCCCGGAATGGTTAGAAATCTTCTGAAAAATATCACCCCTTTCGCAGTGAAAAGTTTAATAGTGTTTTATATTACAGATTGCACTTAGTTTGTCAAGATAATTCTATTATTTTTTTATTTTTATGTGTCGAAAACCTGCGACAGGGGGGTGGGGTTCTGCCCCAAATCGCGATATAGAAATAAGATTTCTATCTTTGTTCGTTCTTGGGAAATTCTAATCGCGGATTTTTGGAATGGCATGAGGCCTATCGCTTGTATCTGGAATGCAGACAAATTTTTGGACTTGAAATGCGCGCTCATAACGTTTATCTTACCTGCATGAGACTTGAACGACTGACCCTCAAAGCCCAAGAGATTTTTGCCCAAGCACAGCACTCTGCTGAGAAATTTCATCATCAGCAAGTGGATGAGATTCATATTGCATTGGCGTTGTTGGAACAGCCAGACGGAATCATTCCTGCCCTTTTAAAAAAAATTGGCGTTTCGATTGACGCGCTCCATGAAAAATTGCAAGATCAAATCAAAAAAATGCCGCAGGTCTTAGGTCCTGGCGCAATCGGAACGCTCTACGCGGCCCCGGGCATTGTTGCGCTTTTGGATCAGTCTGAAAAAGAGGCGGAATCACTGAAAGATGAATATATCAGCACCGAACATCTTTTTTTAGGACTGCTTTCTGAAAAAAGCACAGTGGGTCATTTTCTTAAAAAAGAAGGGATTAAACGAGAAAAGGTATTGTCGGCACTCGTTGATATTCGCGGATCGCATCGCGTGACCGATCCCTCTCCCGAAGGAAAATATCGCGCATTGGCCCGCTACTCAAAGGATTTAACAGATCTTGCGCATCGCGGAAAACTCGATCCTGTCATCGGACGCGATGACGAGATTCGCCGCGTGATTCAAGTCCTCTCCCGCCGAACGAAAAATAATCCGGTACTCATTGGCGAACCCGGCGTGGGAAAAACAGCGATTGCGGAAGGATTGGCACAGCGGATTGTCTCTGGCGATGTCCCCGAAAGTCTCAAAGAAAAAAAAGTGCACGCATTGGACATGGGCAGTCTGATCGCGGGAACAAAATTTCGCGGAGAATTTGAAGAGCGTCTTAAAGCCGTCATTAAAGAAGTGGTGGACGCGCAAGGGAAAGTCATTTTGTTTATTGACGAACTCCATACGTTGGTTGGCGCGGGTGCCGCAGAAGGGGCCATTGACGCGTCGAATATGCTAAAACCCGCACTCGCGCGCGGAGAGCTTCGCGCTGTGGGCGCAACGACTACGGAGGAGTATAAAAAACATATCGAAAAGGACACGGCGTTAGAACGGCGATTCCAGCCTATTCTGGTAGAGGAACCCACGGTGAACCAGACCATTTCCATCTTGCGCGGATTAAAAGAACGCTACGAAGTCTATCACGGTGTGCGGATTCAGGATTCCGCGCTGATTGCCGCCAGTACCCTTTCTCACAGATATATCTCTGGCCGATTTTTGCCGGACAAGGCGATTGATCTCATTGACGAAGCGGCCTCTAGGCTTCGCATGGAGATTGATTCCATGCCGACGGAATTAGACGAGATCACCAGAAAAATTCGTCAAATGGAGATCGAACGTACGGCGCTCATCAAAGAAGAAGAGGCCGTCTCCCGTGAACGTTTAGAGAAAATTAAGCAAGAAATAGTCACAATACAGGAAGAGGCCAAACTGCTTTCAGAACATTGGATGAAGGAAAAAGAGGCGATTGCGCGTATACGACAATGTACTGCCAAGATAGAAGAAACGCGAAAACAGGCAGAGCAGGCCGAGCGATCAGGCGACCTCGGAAAGGCGGCGGAGTTGCGATATGGGACGCTGGTACAGTTGGGCAATCTGCTATTAGAAGAAAATCATCTCTTGCAGGAACTACAAGCGGCCAAGAAAATGTTGAAAGAGGAAGTGGATCGCGAAGATATCGCGAAAATCGTGGCAAAGTGGACGGGGATTCCGGTCGCGCAAATGCTGGAAGGGGATGTCGAAAAGCTCATCAAGATGGAAAGCCGATTGCGACAACGCGTTGTCGGACAGGAAGAGGCACTGCTTTCTGTTTCAAACGCCATTCGGCGCGCGCGCGCCGGCATTTCCGATCCCAATCGTCCGTTAGGGTCGTTTATATTTATTGGTCCAACGGGTGTGGGAAAAACAGAGACTGCGCGGGCGTTGGCGGAATTTCTCTTTGATGACGCGCAAGCCATGATTCGGATAGATATGAGTGAATATATGGAGAAACAGACGGTCGCGCGGATGGTAGGCTCGCCTCCGGGATATGTGGGATTTGAAGAAGGAGGACAGTTGACTGAGGCGGTCAGGCGGCGGCCATACTCGGTGATTTTGTTTGACGAGATTGAAAAGGCGCATCCCGACACGCTGGATATTTTACTGCAAGTGATTGATGATGGCAGGCTCACCGATGGCAAAGGGCGTGTGGTTGATTTTAAAAATACCGTGCAGATTATGACATCCAATCTGGGAACATTGTATACGGAAGCACAAAATGGATTCAGCGAAACTGAAAGTCGCGCGCGCGCGTTTGCGGCGTTAAGGGCGCACTTTCGGCCGGAGTTCTTAAATCGGATTGACGATATTATTCTCTTTCACCCGTTGACGATTGAACAACTAGAACAGATTGTTGATATACAAATGCTTGCAGTCGCCAAGCGGTTAGAGGCAAAACGGATTGTGCTAACGCACACGCCGTCTGCCAGAAAATATCTGGCGCGTGAGGGATTTGATCCTGTGTTTGGGGCGCGGCCGTTAAAGCGGGTCATTCAACGGGACATCTTAAATCCGCTTTCCATGAAATTACTAGACGGCACGTTTAAAGAAGGGGATCATATCCGGGTGGATGTGGAAGAGGAGCGATTGGTCTTTCAGGGACAGTGGGAGACAAATGAGGATCGCCAGATTTTATTGGCGTAACCAAAAAGCCATCGTCTTTACTTAGGCAGTGGAAATAAATAAAGTATACATTCTAGCTTCCGATGGTATTTTTAGGTTTGCCCCCGTAGCTCAGTCGGATAGAGCAGCGGTTTCCTAAACCGCGTGCCGGGTGTTCGATTCACCCCGGGGGCACTCATCCTATCGCGGATTTTGGGCATTCAGATCGGATAGAATTTTTTTACCAGCCGCGACAACTCTTTGCAATCCATCTGTCCGGGGGCCGTTTTGTCTTTCGCGGACAAAGATGCGTATATTAAAAGAGACCCCAACGCAGGGAAAAAAAGACGGGAGAGTTTGCCCAATTCGCCCATTGCAATCGTCACAATATGTTGGTCTGCATTCTCAACGGTAAAGCGCGCGAGCGTTTGAATATCTTGATGATTCTTCGCAAAAGCCGCGACTTTCACAATGTCAGCGCCTGTTTTTTTCGCCTTTTTTAAAATTTTATAGAGTTCTGAAACTTTAGGCGTTTTATCAAAATTATGGTAAGAGACAATCACTTTTTTCCCCTCGTCATGCGCATTTTCAACGACATTGTCTAAAATGGTGTTAGACGAAAGTTCAATATCCACCGCGCTGAAATGAGGAATCAAGTCTTGATAGAGCAAAAGCCGATGGGGTTCAGAATCAGTCCAGTTACCGCCTTCTTTTTTGGAACGAATTGTTAAAATGGTTGGAACAGCCGTTTGTAAAATCGCTTTCAGCGCAAGCGACGAAACCAGATCAATCCGAAATTCGACCAAATCAAATAAGCGGTTCTTATTTCTTTGGGAGAGCCAAAGATCGTCTTTTACGGAAAGAACAATTTTCGGCGTTCCGCCCAATGTCAGTTTTGCAATCGTCATGTCACAAGCTTTTAACATAAGGAACACGGCCTATGATAGGGACATTTGTTTTTTTTGACAATATGTCAGGATTTGTTTTGTCCGCAATCGTCTGAAGCGGTTCGGCCTGATTTAAAACAATACCAGAAAATAAAATTCCGCGATTCTGCCCGTATTCAAGCGTTAATCGGGTATGGTTTAATGTCCCCAGTCCCGCGCGCGCCACCAAAAGAGTCGGCAGATTCATTGCTAAAATAAGATCGGCCACGTCTATTTGTTCGGTGATAGGAACCAACAAACCACCAACTCCTTCGACAATCATAAAGGAATGTTTCGCGCAAAGCTTTTCGTAAGTAGTCAGTATTTTTTCAATCGCTATCTTTTTTCGCGCCTTGATTGAGGCTGGCCACGGGGCAATCGGATCTCTAAAACGGTAAGGCACAATCGCCTCTAATGAATCGGTGACAGATGCCATTTTTTTCAAATAAATGCCATCTTGCGGAATCATTTTCGGGCCGCATCCTGTTTCAATCGGCTTCATAACGCCCACGTCCACGCCCTCCGCCCGCAACCCACTGGCAAGCGCGCCTGCGATAAAAGTCTTGCCCACGCCGGTATCTGTCCCTGTAATAAAAATGCCACCCTTCATAGAATACCCAATGCCTTCCCAATCTCTTTGAGTTTGCATATCAGAAAAGCAATCTGTTCTTGTGTATGCGTCGCCATCAATGTGATACGAAGACGCGACTGCCCTTTTGGAACGGTCGGCGGGCGAACGGCCGGAACATAAATACCTGCTTGCATCAGCCTTTTTGAAAAGGCGATCGCGCAATCGGCCTCTCCCACTAAAATCGGCACAATGGGGGTCTTACTGTCGCAGGTATTATAACCCAACGCCGTCACGCTTTTGTGAACGCTTGTTGTATTGTCCCATAATCTTTTTCTGTGCATAGGCTCTTCTTCAATCAATTTGAACGCGGCGAGGGCAGACGCTAAAACGGACGGCGGCAGGGCGGTTGTGTAAATAAGAGAACGCGCCTTATTGACTACATAAGAAATCAGCAAAGGACTGCCTGCGACAAATCCACCAAAACAGCCCAATGCCTTACTCAATGTCCCCATTTGTATAATTCTGTCACTATGAAGATTAAAATGCTCGCAGGTGCCGTTTCCATTCGCCCCCAAAACCCCCGTGGCATGGGCATCGTCCAGATAGATCATCGCATCGTATTGCTCTGCCAATGCAACAATCTCTGGCAGGGGCGCGATATCGCCGTCCATACTAAAAATTCCGTCTGTGACAATGATCGCCTTGCGGTTGACCGTTCTGCGCGCAAGAAGCGATTTGAGTTGATGCATGTCTTTATGACGGTACACACGCAAAGACCCATCGGAAAGCTTGATCCCCTCCATGAGACTTGCATGATTGAGCCTGTCACATAAAACCAGATCGTCTTTCTGAATCAGCGCACTTAATACCCCAATATTGGCGGTGTAACCGGAATTAAAAACCAAGGCCTTCTCACACGATTTTATGTGCGCAATTTTTTCTTCCAGTGTTTCATAAAGGCGAGAATTTCCTGAAATCAAACGCGATGCGCCCGCGCCGACGCCAAACATTTGGATAGCCTTGATGGCCGCGGCCTTGAGTTTGGGATGATTGGCAAATCCCAGATAGTTGTTGGAACAAAAGGCGAGCAGTTTTTTGCCCTCTATCGTAACGGTAGTATCTGCCCCATTATCAAGCGGGGTGAGGGTGCGGAGAAGATTGTGGTCTTTGAGATGATTGATTGTTTCCAGAAATTGGGTTTGCCACATCGCATTATTTTTGGGATTATTTTTTAATCCCAATGGCCAACCCTTCTCCGGTGGGAATCATGGCAGACACGGCAAAACAGGAAGGATCGGACAGTCTTTTTATAAAGGCTTGCATGGCTAAAATGGCGGGGGCATTTTCTCCTGCCGTATGCGGATCAAGATGCACTTGTCCAAAGAGATACGCGTTGTCTGCGGCAACTATGCCGCCCGCGCGTAAATTTTGTTCTGCCCAGAAAAGATAGTTGGGGTAGCTGATTTTGTCGGCGTCAATAAAGCAAAAATCAAACGGGCCAAAAGGCTCAATGGTTTTGAGCGTCTTATTGGCATCGCCCACGACGACAGACACCTTCTCGGCAAGCCCCACTTCCTGCAAGGCTTTTTCTGTCCCTGTAGCAATGATGGGATCGTACTCCATTGTATAAAGTTTCCCCTCTTGCGGCAGTGCATCCGCAATCCAGAGTGCTGAGTATCCGCCCAATGTCCCGATCTCCACGGCCTTTTTGGCGTGACAACTTTGTATTAGAAATTGAAGGATTTTGCCTTCTGACGCGCCAATTTGAATGGCGGGAAGATTTCGTTTTTGCATCTGATTGAGAATATACGTGTGGCGCGTGTCTTCCTGCGAAAACGATTTTCGGATATAATCCAACACTTCTGGAGTTTGATAATCGCTTTTGTTTTCAGTATGTTTCTGAGAAGTCATTTTATATGAACGTCGCGCAAATAGATCATATCATGGCCGTTCTCAAGAAGGAAGCAACGCAAGGTGATAGAGAGCTCCCTCAAATTCTAGTCTAAGCTACCTCACCATATCTGGAACTACACATCTAAAGAAAGTGTAAAGTCAAGAAATGACCCCTTTCATTGCTTCGGGGATGGTTGACAATGCCGCAAAAAAAGTGGAGCAAACGATGGCCAATACGCTAACGATCATTATTGCATTTTTAGCCAAATTTGCAGGGCTGGGAGGTATTCCTGCGAAACTGGTTGGGATTGTGAAAAAGATTCGCGCCCCAATCGACAAGGGGTTGGATAAGATTGTCGCTTGGCTGGGGAAACGGTATCAAGGCAGAGACTCCGGAGCAAAAGAAATCTATCACGAAGGTAAAGGAACTGGCGAAAATTATCGAAGGAAATCGCAAGCTCCCGCCTGAAGATCACGCGAAGCTTGTTGATGAGAACTTCAACGAACTGGCGGATCATATCAAGATTCTAAGCGCAACCGGACCAGTTCTACCAGTTACAAAGGTTACAGGGTCTGGGAGTCGTGGGACGACTGTTACTGCCGATCCACTCACCAAATTTCCAGGGAATACAGTGGGGTCCGAACCGGGCAAGCAATTCCCGGCATGGGATAGAATTAAGGGGGATGGAAAAAGTTTTTTTTGGGTGCATGCCCACTTGCTCCACGGTAGAACCAGTAGTTCGGGCGATACGAATCTTCACGGTCCATGTGTAGCGTTGAACTTGATCATAAGTGACAAGACAATTAACGGTAGAATGAGGGCAGAATCGGAAAAGAATGCCCTGGACTTTGTCTATGGATTGGGGGGGGTTATATCGTATGAATCTAAAGTTAAGCCCATGGCTGGTACGGGCTATCTGAGTTTCTTTGCTGAATCTATCACAGTCACGATTGGGAAAAACCCTTCATATCCCTCCCCACCATATCCAGTCCCCTCCACAAACATATTCAAATCGTACGAGTACAACCGGAACCCAGACCGTGTCCCCCCCCTGAGGTGAAGGAGGAGAAGAAGAAGGAGGTTTAACATGAGGAGTTTTCCATGAAAATCATCACGAACACTCTTTCCATTTGCTTTGGCCTGGCTTTACTGGGCGCGCTGGCCGCCGGTCTATATTTTGGCTTCCAATATATCGTGGCGCTTTTCGGAGAGATGGACACACAGGTTGCTGTGGTCACCGCGGTAGGCGCGTGTGTTATCCTCTTTTCCTCCCTGATTATTGCAAGCGGAACACGCGCTGCGAGCCGGCAGAACTCCTTGCGGCGGGGCAGATGGAGCAGTTCCTTTTCTCCTATTCGGACAACCTCAAGTCATCTAACGAGTCAAAGAATCTTTAACGAGGCGCAGATATGCTTTGGCATGAAACCATCTCTATTCCTCAAGGTGGTACGATTGACTTCAAACCGATTCCGTACTGGTCTGCAAGGTGATAGTACCGACCATGGACTGTGCCCTCGCCGTTCGCGATGGCCAATTTCCGCATTCGAACGTCCTCCACCCATATCAGCTTCGCGGCCTCGGCCCGACGGTTCGCAATAATCCGGAGGCGGGCCACCTCGTCAGTCTGCCAGTCTCCCGAGGATACAATCCGTTTAAAGTTTTGTTCAATTTGTACCTTAACCAATGGGCGAATGCTTCCGTTCTGAACTTTGATATCAAACATCAATGCCACAGCCCGCTCGGAGCGCACTCCGTATTCTTTACAAAGCGCCAGCGCAGAACGATAGATTCGGTCCGCATGCTCCACCTCTATCTTTTGAAACTCTTCCTGGCGACCCAGCGTCTTGAAGAGTCCCTGCCATGGCTCAAATAAAACAAACTTCCGGGGATCCTGGACTGAACGTGCCCATTCTAACTGCTCCTGCCGCTCCGCCTTCAACATCGCTTGCAATAATGGGTAATGCTCATCGAAAATCTCCTTCAGGATTTTCGGATGCTTCTCCTCCATTTTCTTAAGCAGCGGCTGGAGTGATTCCTGGCCCAGATTCCATTGCAGTGCCCCAAAGCTTATCCCCTGCCCGTCAAAATCTCCGGAGAGACCTGCAAAGCAGTCTGGAATCGGAGCGTTGGTCTCAAATGACCCCGTGAGTGCCAGGCAGCGATAGGCCATCGGTTTTTTGTGAATCTTAGGAACAGGAATCTCTTCCGTTGCAAAGAGATGCCTCCATGTTCCGGCGCCTACGATCCCGTCTGACGTGAGCCTCTTTGACCTTTGAAAGGCCTTTACAGCACTCTCCGTCCCGCCGCCAAAGTCCCCGTCGATCGGACCGTGGTAGTACTCAGATTCTTTGAGTGCCATCTGAATCCGTTTTACTTCCTCTCCC
>Ga0213870_1000251_pt1 | contig 28342 bp, 27 predicted proteins | sample WICALVC2017_Meta_FD_160119 | JGI IMG/M metagenome (GOLD analysis project Ga0213870, IMG submission 160119) | Freshwater microbial communities from subterranean cave lake in Wind Cave National Park, South Dakota, United States - WICALVC2017 | ecosystem: Environmental > Aquatic > Deep subsurface >... | reverse complement strand
ACAAAAGATTTAGTGGACAGTGCCTTAAGGTAGTCAAATATATTATAGTATCCGCCAAAGAAGATTACACTACGGACCTGATTATTAATGCCTGGATCTTCTGCTGCTACCATAGCCAGTGATGAACCGACAGAAAAGCCGATATAAGAGATTCTATTTCTTTCTACCCTGGAATGTTGTTCTAAATACTCAAAAGCCTTGATAAAAGTTTGCGGTCTTTCGTACTTGATGATTTCCTTATCCAAGTCTTCAAGCCTTGGCCAAATTACCACATAGCCAAGTCTGGCTAAAGTATCGGCAAATCCTAATAAAATCGGTTTGTCTTTTTCATTGGTTCTTACTCCCATAGCAATGATTAAAGCCGGTTTTTGCCCGGTTCTGTTTGGCAAAAATAAATCAGCGATAATTCCGTCTCCAAAATTAACCTGTTCATATTTTGGCTGATTAATAAGCAAGTGTAGGGATTTGAGGGGAATTTGGGGAAATTGCTCTGAAATAAGCAAAAGTACTTTTGTAGCAGCAACGATAGGTTGAAAGAATAACAGAGCCAAGATAGTTAGGGCTATTAGAGTAAGTTTAATTCTCATACCACATTATTATAGTATAATCTAATCTCCAGAGAAGCTCACATCTGCCTGATTTTGATAAAGAAAAAATTGTAGAAGGAGAAATTGTAGATGAAAGTAGCCGTAACCGCTGATACCAACTTGAAATCATTTAGCTCTAGACTATAATATCATTTTTTCTACTGGCAATTCTTTTGGAATTTGTCTATGAATATAGGAACTGAAGGATCATTTATATTTTGCAATTTTAGAGCAAGATTATAGAGGGCAGGACAAAATGTAGGATCGATACTCAGAATTTTTTGATAAACTTTTATTTCTTCATCCTCAAGATTTGTATTTTGGAAAAAATGAGCAAGTTGAATCAGACTTTGCTTACTAGAATAGTTAGTTTGAATATTTGGTTTAACCTGCTTCGCCGCAAGGCGAGTATTTTTGCCTGCCTCGCCGGCAGGCGGGTCTTTGGTCCAAATAACAGCAAAATCATCCAGATATACTAGTTTCCATTTGCTATTTTTGGTAATTTGTCTTATGAAATTCTCTCCCCAGGGAGTCTGGTCGGTGTGAGAGAAGAATATAGTGTTAAATTTATATTTTTGGTCTTGATTATCAAATTTACTTTCATTTACTTGCATAGGAATATAATCATCTTTAAAAAAAGAAGCAGGATAAGCCTCGGGTCTTCCATCAATAAACACTTTTTCTTTAGGATACAAACGATAATCTAAATAACTTCCAATATCAAAATTATTAAAAATTGGCCCTCTTAAGTTCTCTTTAATAAAAAAATCTGCTGCGTCTTTTGCTCCTTTTTCTAGTCCAAACCCAAAACCTCTTTTGGCGTATATTTGTTGAGTCTCAAAAACAGCAAGACCTAGTAAGAGAATAAGAAAAGCCGTCTTAAAGTATTTAGGCAGTAAGAGTCTAATATCAGATAAAGATTTTACAAAAGAGATAAAGGTAGCGAGAACAAACAAGGGAAAGTTTCGAATGGAAAGCACAGCGAAAATAGTAAAAAATATGAATAGAAGCCAGTCGATGAGAAGTAAACGCTTGAAACTTAGGATAAGACCAATAAAAAGAATTGGTGCTGCTATAAAAAAATAAAGAATAGATTCTTTGTGAAATAAATTCCATAAGAAAAAGATGTTTTGATTTTCTTCAATAGAATAACCATAATTTTGAAACACAAAAAGAGGATATAAAGCTCCCTTTAGTCCATTCGGATTTAAAAGTATTGCCAAAGCGCATCCTACAAGTACTACTGCAAGTATACCAGTATATCGTAAGTTGAAAGATTTGTGTTTAAAAATACTGTCAATTGCAAAAAAAACAATCAGCGCAATTCCGATTGGGAAATAAATATGTGTATTTACCCAGAGGAGTTCTATAAAAGGCAAAAGGAAAATTAAGTAAGTCCATTTTTCTCTAAATTTGTAAAGAATAACTATAAATAGAGATAAAAATAAAAAGCTGAAGAATTCTGGTCTTACGTCTGTTCTTTCAAAAAGGATAGGAATATATAGAAGAGAGCAAAATAAAAGGGAAAGTATTCCAGCCTTTTTAAATACTCTTGAAAAAATTAGGCCAAAAGAGAACAAGGCAAACATTGTGTTTAAAATAAGAAGGCCATTAAATCCTATTTTTTGAAATAGAATATAATAGATAACTTCTGAGAGCCAATGGTGGTTTACAAAAGGGAAGTTTGGATGGGTGTAGGAAAACAAATTTACTTTGGGAACAGAATGGGTTTTAAGAATTATCTCTCCACTTATCAAATGTCTGCCCAGATCCTGGGTAATTGAGTAAACAGGATGAAAAAATCCTACAAATAAGAGCAAAAATATTAACGTTGAGATTAAAAGCTTTGAACTTTTCATTTATCAGTTATCATTTCGTGGTCTATATTGGAGAGCTTCAGCAATATGTGTAGAATTTATTGCATTTAGTCCTTCCAAATCCGCAATCGTTCTTGCCAGTTTTATAGTTCTATTATACGAGCGAGCTGACAAATTCATTTTCATAACACCAAGTTGTAAAAGTTTAATACAATTTTCATCCAGAGGGCAAAATTCTTTTATTTCTTTATTACCCATTTCTGAATTGGAAGTTATTTCGGATTTTCGTCCAGAGGACGATCCGCCTTTGGCGGAAAACCTTTTTGTCTGGGCATCGCGAGCTTTTTGGACACGTTTTTTAATTGCAGGAGATCCTTCGACAAGCTCAGGATGACTTTGAGAAGTCAGTTTCTCCACTTTTACAGCTGGAACGTCTAAATGAATGTCAATTCGATCAAGCATCGGACCTGAAACACGTCTTTGGTATCTGAGAATTTGATTAAGACTGCATTTGCAATTTTTTGTGGGATTTCCGAAAAACCCACAAGGACAAGGATTTTGCGCAGCAACAAGCATAAATTTTGCAGGAAAATCCACACGGCCGTGAGATCTTGAGATAGTAACGATTCCATCTTCAACTGGTTGCCTTAGAGTTTCTAAGACGTGGCGGGGAAATTCAGGAAATTCATCAAGGAAAAGCACTCCGCGATGGGCCAAAGATATTTCTCCAGGCCGAGGTGTTACGCCTCCGCCAATTAGTCCAATGTGAGAAGTTGTATGATGTGGAGAGCGGAATGGTCTTGTCACGATCAATGGATTTTTGTCCAAAAGCCCTGAAATGCTATAAATTTTCGTTACTTCCAACGCTTCTTGTAGAGTTAGATTTGGCAGAATTGATGGAAGGGTTCTAGCCAAAAGTGTTTTTCCTGCTCCAGGAGGACCTTTTAGTAAAATATTATGCGATCCTGCCGCAGCAATTTCCAGAGCTCTTTTTGCGCCTTCCTGTCCTTTCACCTCGCCCATGTCAAATTCAAATGTTTCATTTTTGAAATGACTTTTTAAGTTGATATGTTTTTGTTTGGTAATTAATTTATTATTTGTAAAGTGATCAAGGAGCATAGCTAAGTTCGCTACTGGATAGACTTCAATTCCTTTTAAAATTGTTGCTTCTTTTGCGTTTTTTTCAGGCAGGAAAATTCTTTTTAATTTTTTCTCTTTTGCAAGAAGTGCTTGAGGCAAAACCCCGTTAGTATGCCTTAGTCTTCCGTCCAAAGATAACTCTCCCATAAATATTGAGTCAGTTATATTTGCTAGGATTTGTCCTGAAGCTATTAAGATTCCTAACGCAATGGGAAGATCATAAGAAGGTCCTTCTTTTGGCAAATCAGCAGGAGCCAAATTTACTGTAATGCGGTGATCGGGAAATGTTGCCCCGCAGTTGATAATAGCAGATCTGACGCGTTCTTTTGCCTCCTCCACCGCTTTATCGGGTAGGCCGACAATGGTAAAAGAGGGAAGACCGCGAGAAGAGATATCTACTTCCACTTCAACCGGAACTGCATCCAGCCCAACAACAGCAGAAGAATTCACTCTGGCTAACATAGATTTATAATACCATTTTTCGTAGATGATATAATGGATTAAGAATTTTGGCATTTGACTTATATATCAAATTTGATATAATAACTATGGAATTTGAAATAATCTTTTATAAAGACGAAAAAGACAATAGTCCAGTAGAACAGTTTTTATTAGGACTAATAAAAACAAATAAAGAATTGTTTAATAAAGCATCAAAAGGCATTGATAAGCTAAGATATAGGATTTATCACAAAGAGCCATTATCAAAACATATAGAATCAGGATTATGGGAATTAAGGATAAAAACAGCAAAAGACGCCAGTGGGTGAATTAGAGATTGCTAGGAAAAGATTAAGGGAGATAAAGATGAGGAGACTACAATGAAAAGACGAAAAGATGATTTGGATAGATTAATAGAAAAAGCTTTAAAGATAGATCCTTCTTTGAAAGACGGAATGGAGAAGGCGGGTCGAGCATGGGATATTGCATTCCAAATCTATGATTTGAGAAAAAAAGCAGGATTAACTCAAACACAATTAGCGAAACTTGTCGGTACTAAGCAGTCCAATATTGCCCGTATTGAATCTGCCGATTACACGGGCTACACTTTTAAAACTCTTGAGAAGGTTACAAAAGCTTTGCGGGCAAAATTAGAAATTAGAATTGTTCCTGAAGGAAATAGTAATTTCGCGCGTCCATAAATGCTTTGTAGTAGTCCTCATTTTTAGAAAATTTAGGTTTGTGTGATATTTATTTTAGTGATATCATAAGTGTATGAGTGATACAACGGTATTAGATAAGAATCCGATTGGACCCACAGCAGTGGTTGGTCCAACTCAGCCTCAAAATCCAGTGGGAACTTTAGGTGGTAAAGAGCGTGGACAGATGGTAACTACATCTAAGTTAAACTTAGCGGGGACGGAAGTAAGACATAGCATTGATCAACAGAGCGCAGAGTTGGGAGTAAGAGAAATACAAGATAGGCCTGATTTAGGGCCTGAGCACATAGAATCAGGAGTAAGGCATTCAGGAGCATTTAATCCTTTTCAAACTACGCCTTCAAATTCAATTCAGTATCCAATGTCAGAAGAAGAAATAGGGAAACAACTTAAAACAGGACAGGATGATGATTCAGGGAAATGGCTGGCAGGATTAATACAAAAAGTAATAAAAGCAATGGGGCTTTAAAAAATTTATGCAGAATTTTTCAATAGAAGGAGCGATATCGTATCTTACAAATTTAGCAATACTTGTTATTGTCCTAATTGTCTTAGGCGTTGTCTTGTTTTATTTAGGCAAGTTCTTAATAATCTGGTACAAAAATAGAGATAGAGAAAAAACTTCGCTTGAATCGGTTTTACTCCAAGTAGCACTTCCTCGGGATAATGAAATAAAAATAGACACTGCAGAACAATTATTTGCAAGCCTTTCTTCTATAGGTCGCGGAGGAAGATTCAAACTTCCACCCCATTTGTCTTTTGAAATAGTCGGAATGCCGGCAGATATTCGTTTTTACGTCCACACTCCTAAAAAATTAAAAGATCTTGTTGAAAAACAAATAAACGGCGCTTATCCGGATGCTGCGATAGAAATTGTGAATTTAGATACTATCAAAAAAGAAGGGATGGTTATAGAAAATGAGTATAATATTTTCTCAAGGGATGGTAAGGTTGCTTTTACCTCTCTAAGGCTTAAATCGGAAAATTACAATCCAATAAAAGTTTACAAAGACTTGCCAACTGATCCTCTTTCATCAATTACATCAGTTCTTGCCAAAATGACAGAAGGAGAAGGAGCTGCCATTCAAATATTGATTACGCCAGCTGAGTCCGGCTGGAAAAAAAATGGAAGAAGCTATCTCACAAAAACTAAAAAAACAGAATCAAATCCAGAAACTGCAAAGTATTCAGCAGACAGCAAAGAGCTGGAGGGAATTGAAAATAAGATTGGAAAACAAGGGTTTAATACTGTTATAAGAATCGTAGTTTCTTCAACATCCAAAGAGTCGGCTGAAGCACATCTAGGAAATATTGTGAGCGTATTTAGCCAATTTGAAGGTGCAAATTCATTCAAAAAACAAAAACACAGATTTAAGGGGATGTTTATGGATGACTTTATCTATAGATACCTGCCAATGATTGGAGGGACATCTGTTTTGACAAGTGAGGAGTTGGCAACTATTTTTCATTTTCCAAATAAAGCTATTACAACTCCGAATATTTTCTGGCTCAATGCCAAAAGAGCTCCAGCTCCAGCAATAATCCCAACTTCGGGACTTTATTTAGGGAAAAGTACTTACAGAGGATTAGCAAAGCCAGTATACATGGATATAGACGATAGGAGAAGACATATATACATTATTGGTAAAACAGGTACTGGTAAATCAGAATTTTTAAAAGATATGGTTATGCAGGATATTCGGGGCGGACAAGGATTAGCAGTTATCGATCCCCATGGAGATTTGATTGACGATATATTGCCTATGATTCCTCCAAGAAGAGCAGAAGATGTTATTCTTTTTGATCCATCAGATACTACAAGACCAATGGGATTTAATATGTTAGAAGCTCAAACAGAAGAGCAAAAACATTATGTCGTCTCTTCAATTATTGGTCTTATGTACAAGCTTTTTGATCCTAATAAGACAGGTATTATTGGACCTAGGTTCGAACATGCGATTCGTAATGCAATGTTAACAGTTATGTATGAAAAAGGAAGCACTTTTGTTGAAGTAGTTCGTGTCTTGACTGATGCAAATTACGTACAGGAACTTTTACCAAAAGTCCAGGATCCAATTATTAGGCGTTACTGGACAGATCAAATTGCCCAAACATCGGATTTTCATAAATCTGAAGTTTTGGATTATATAGTTTCGAAATTCGGAAGATTTGTTACAAACAAGATGATCAGAAATATCATAGGACAATCAGACAGCGCATTTAATTTTAGAAAAGTTATGGACGAGGGAAAAATTCTTCTTATAAATTTAGCAAAAGGAAAAATTGGAGAAGAAAACTCAAGCTTCTTGGGTTTGATATTAGTTCCAAAGATTTTAGTTGCTGCCATGAGTAGGCAGGATATGCCAAAAGATCAAAGACGCGACTTTTTCCTATATGTTGACGAGTTTCAGAACTTTGCAACTCCTGACTTTGCTCAAATTTTGTCAGAAGCCCGAAAATATAAATTAAATTTGATAGTTGCCAACCAGTTCATAGGTCAAATGGAAGAAGAAGTTAAAAACGCTATTTTTGGAAATGTTGGTAGTTTAATATCTTTTAGAGTTGGAGTGACGGATGCAAATTATCTGCAGCATGAGTTCCAACCGGTTTTTCAAGAAGCAGATTTGATAAATGTTGAAAGATACAATACTTATGTGAAAACAATTGTGGGTGGAGAACCAGTCACGCCTTTTTCTATGGATTTGACTCGGGATCTAAATAAGGAAAAAGCAATGGCTAATCCGCGAGTAGCGGAGTTGATAAGAGAATTATCAAGACTCAAATATGGGAAAGATGCAGCTACAGTTGAAGCCACAATCTCGCAACGCGCGAGATTGTAGGCCCATGGGGAATCGAACCCGCATCAAATGTGTACCTGCCCGCCGCGCCTGTGCGTCTGCTTGGATTCGAACCAAGGACGTCTACTTTATAAGAGTAGCGCTCTACCACTGAGCTACAGACGCGCTATGGCAGGCGGGTAAGACACCCGCTTTACAATTTAAGCTATGGGCCTGCAACCACTAATTTTAACAGAAAAATTTATCAAAAGGAATACGAGCGTTGATTCTAGGAGATTAAAGTTCTGTTAATATTCCGTTTTCTTTGGCGCGGTCTTTAACGTATTCCAAATATCTTTCAGTTGTTGATAATCTCTTGTGTCCCAAAACTTTTGAAATTAAAACCAAAGAAACTCCGTATTTTAAGTGATGAGCGACAAATGTGTGGCGAAGATCGTTGACTTTTGCATTTTTTATCTCGGCTAACCTAAAATATCTTTCGACAGCAGTTCTAATATTTCTTATCAAAAATGGCTTTCCGGATTTAGTTATAAATAAATGGTCAGATTTTCCGCCAGTAGGCGACTTAGGTCTTACTTTCAAATAATTATTTAAAGCTTCTTTTGCTCTTTTATTAAGAGGAACTGATCTTTCTTCGTGTTTTTCCATTGGTGCAATGCGAAGTCCCCCTTTTTGGATATCGGAAAGTTTAAGAACTGCTAACTCTCCAATTCGAATTCCCGTTTGAAGCAAAAGCTCAATAATTGCAAATATTCGGCCATCATTTCTTGCAGCATCTCGGAGGGCGCGGTACTCAGTTGGAGTGAGAATTCGTGGAGCAGCCAATTGATATCTGGGGTGTGCAACCAGAAGAGAAGGATCATCTGTCACATACTCGTTTGCCTTGAGGAATCTATAAAAAGTTCTGGTTGAGTTGAGTTTTCTTGAGATTGATTTTGGGGTGTACCCATTTTTGGTCATTTTGGCCAAAAATGACTCTAGATCTCCCTTTGTAACATCATGAATATGATTTTTTTGCAGCTCTTTTAGGAAGCTAACAAGCTGCTCAATATCTTTTCCATATGCTACAATAGTTGAGGTTGAACGTCTATTTTGGCTTAGATAGTTTTTGAACTCTTTATGGGCATCTATGATATCAATAACTTTCATGTAGGTAATTTCAAAATTTAGATAGCCTATAATATCAGTAAAAGCACTGTAAGTCAAGATGAAAAAAATTTTGTTTATTATAATTGTAATTTTTTGCCTCTTTGTTATTAATGATTTGATTCGCTCAATTTATGATATATGGCAGAAAAAAGATTTTGTGAGAGAGGTGCAAAAAGAGCTCAATTTCCAAAAACAAGAGAATCAGAGGCTAAAATCCGCGCTATCCTACTCTCAAACTCAAGAATTTATAGAAAAGGAAGCTCGCGACAAACTTTTTATGGTAAAAAAAGGCGAGCAAAAAGTGCTTTTTCCAAATGAGACGGAAGAAGCATTAAAAGAGAAAAAAGAAAGTCTTCCAAATTGGAAACAGTGGTGGGAGTTATTTTTCTAGCGAAGGTAAATCTTTTGCTGAAGAAATTAGAACATTTTCCGGTTTTCTTTCTCCAAACACTTCTTGCCGTTTTTCATCTGTCCAAGTTGAAATCCAATGGAGCAGATGTTGTTTGTATTGCGGCGTAACCCAGATTCCAACAAGGCATTTATCTTTTATATCGATAGTCCCATCAATTAACCAGCCTTGCATTTTATGATCTTTTAGCAATTGATCTGAAAAGATAGCGACAGGGAATATGCCGTCAGGCTCTATGTAGGTTAATTCGTGAAGAGGGTAATTGTAGCCAAGGGGTGCCGTGTTTGGCAATTTTCGTTCTTTATTGGGATTAATTTCATCCCATGGTATAACAATTTCGTTGCCAGATCTTAAGTGCTGGATTACTTCAGTATATTTAGGTGCATCTTTGAAAGTTAATTCTTCAGCAAAAAGCCCTTTTTCAGATATGTTTTCTCCGCGTTTGCTATAGTATTTGCCGAGATAGCCACTCTGCAGAATGGCCGGAAGATTATTCGTTGCTGTCATATGTGTAAATACCTTCGGATATCTTTTAGCAAGTTCTGCAAAGATTTCCAATTTAGATATAGTATTGTCGTTGTTTGATTCGCCAAGCACTTCTTTTTCTTCAATATAAAAGGGATGTTGTTGGTCTGCAGGTAAAGTTACTATGCCTTTTAGGGAATCTTCAGGAGACAATCTTAATGTATTTGATTTGGGGTTGACATATGCTTCCATTCCCAATTGAGTTAAGAAAATTCTTGTTTCTTCTTTTGGCAGTTGGTGAAGAGGCTGACCCGGTAATGATTGGATAAATTCGCGAAATTCTTTGTCAAATTTCAAGTGATCTCTGCAAGCTTCTTTAACAGAAATATTTTTTTGAAGAGCATCTAAAATATCTTTTCTATATATTTCTATTCTTCTGATCCTTCTACAAATTTATTATCTTTTACTCCCGCCATTGTTGGATTAGAAAGAACTATGCCTTGACCCAAAATATTTATTGCTTCTTGTGTATTTCCTTCCAAAATTAATCCTTTTATCGCCTTTAATCTTTTATGAGCAGAGCGATATCTTAGGATTTTTAATTTGTCCATAAAATTAGGCTTAGCAGGATGAGCAAATCCGTGCTCTTCTAAATAATCTAAATTAGCAAGTGCAATTAGTTGCGATCCGTTGACACTTAAACCAAAATTTGGAGCTGCTTCCTTTGTTTCTGTTGGTTGAACCGGAGAAACAATTTCACCGGATACTTCGCCCATATGAAGCCATTATATGAAATAGCTTATAAAAATCAAGGAGTTAAAAATGGCGGGGTTTAATTTTATGGTACTAGGGTACAATCATGAAGCTGACTTGTACCAGGGGTGGGGATCGAACCCACGACCTACAGTTTATGATACTGTTGCTACTGCCACTGAGCTACCCTGGCGCACAATTATTTTATCATTTGACGAAGTACAAATCAAACAGTATAATACATTTACGCGCGGGGTAGTGTACAGTGCACGTGAGGCTCAAAATGGGCCCTTTTATTAGTAATAATGAAAGAGAACTTAGCTATATCGGTGAAACCCTTCGACTCCAAAAAGTCGCTCAGGGCAATACCGAGGGAACCCCGATTTATCGGGGACACCGTAGAGACTAAACGCTAAGCTCCCTATAATAAGGGATGATGATATAGTCCGACACTCTGGGTAATCGGAGAAACAGTTGCATAATCTCACAGGTCGGGCGCAACTCCCGACCCCGCAACACGGTCATTCGTAAAAACTCCTCTAATCAAATATAATATACCCATGCATAAAAACCTTTCATTTATATTTAATGGTTATGAATCAGGCCTTGAAAAAGGCGAGATTTTCTTTCATTTCGGCTTCAAAGGTAAGAAAGACATAGATTTTACAGAGAAAATCACTTTTCCTCCAGTTACCGGCAAGATTCCGCAAGCTCTTCTAGAATCACTATTGGATAATCTAATGTTAATCTTGGGCATTTCATATTGGAAGTTGTATGCTCCTTCGGACATTGTTATTGAAAATAATTTTTTAAGCAAAGAACAGGCGGAATTCTGGAATACTGTTTACACGAAAGGACTAGGAGAGTTTTTTTACAAAAATAAAATTGATTTTAGAAATTTGGTACATTTTCCATTTGCCGAAAATTTTGAAAAACCGATCTCTTTTCCCAGAAAAAATCGATCTCTTTTGGGTTTGGGAGGAGGAAAAGACTCTATTGTTGCAGCAGAAATTTTGAAAGCACAAAATAAGAAGTTTGATCTTTTTACAGTGAACACTTCAGAGATTCAAGAGGAAGTGGCGAGTGAGATTGGCAAAAAACCAATTCTTATGAAAAGAGAGCTTGATCCAAAACTATTTAATCTTAATAAATCCAACACCTTTTTTCTGCGGGGTATTGAACCCACGCAGAAAAAGAAACCACCAAACCCACACAGCAAGCTGCGGGGTTTTAAAAAGGTGCTGGATAAAGAAAAAGGCCTGCCCGGCAATGCTGGCGCCCAGGCGTCTGGCAGGCGGGGAACTTACAACGGTCATGTTCCCATCTCGGTTGTATATGGTTTTTTCGGCTTAATGGTTTCTATATTTTATGACTATCGCCAAATAGTTGTTGGTAATGAGAAAAGTGCAAATTACGGTAATGTTGAGTATTTGGGAGAAGTGATTAATCATCAGTGGAGCAAGTCTGAGGAATTTGAAAACCTTTTTAGCGGGTATGTTCAAAAATTCATAACACCGGATATATCTTATTATTCGCTTCTTAGAAGTATGAGTGAGTTAGAAGTTGCTAGAGAATTTGTAAAATACCCAAAATATTTTAAGGTTTTTTCAAGTTGCAATAAAAATTTCAAGATCCTGAAACCCTCCTTCGCCAAGGCTTCGGTGGACAGGCAAGTTAAGAATGAAAAGATACGGTGGTGTGGGAAGTGCGCTAAGTGTCTTTTTGTTTTCATATCTCTTGCAGCTTTTATTCCAAAAAAAGAAGTTGTGGATATTTTTGGAAAAAATCTTTTTGAAGATGCATCCCTATTGTCTCTTTTTGAAGAACTTATTGGAAAAAGAAACTTCAAGCCTTTTGAATGCGTTGGCACGCCAGAAGAAATAAAAGAAGCGCTAGGGCAAATCGCAGAAAAAGGAGAATCTAGCAAAACAGCTCTTATGAAACATTTTAAAAATCCATGAAACTTAAGGAGTTGAAAAACAAAAAAATTTTAATTGTAGGACGCGGCATTGAAGGAATAGCAGTAGAGAAATATTTACGTTCGCACCTTAAAGGTGTAAAGCTAAACTTGGTTGATCAGAAAGATGGAGCAAATTATTTAAATTCCCAGAAAAACTATGACATTGCAGTAAAATCTCCAGGAGTAAAACCAGAACTTATTAAAATTCTATACACAACTGCAACGAATATTTTTTTATCAAATGCAAAAGGAAAAGTAATTGGAGTAACCGGAACAAAAGGAAAAAGCACAACAACAACACTCATTTATGAAATGTTAAAAACCCAGGGATTGGATGTTTATTTGGGAGGAAATATTGGACAGTCTCCTTTGGATTTTATAGACAAGCTAAGGGATAACTCTTGGACTGTTTTTGAGATGTCTTCATACCAGCTAAATGATTTAAAAGTAAGTCCTCATATTGCAGTGGTTCTTATGATAACAAGTGAACATCTAGATTATCACAAGACTCAAGAGGCATACATTGATGCGAAGAGAAATATTTTAAAATTTCAAACTCCTCAAGATTTTGCAATTATAAATATAGATTATCTTGCAAGCCACGAATTGGACGTTTATACAAAAGGAAAAGTTTTTCAAGTAAGCCGGGAAAGAGAAGTTGGCAATGGATGTTTTGTGAGAAATGGAAAAATCGTTATCAGAACACTCGGAAAGGAAGTGGCAATTATTAATTTGAAAGATATTCGTTTGCTGGGAAAGCATAATTTGGAAAACGTTTGCGCCGCAAGTTGTGCAGCCACTCTGGCCGGAGTTTCAAAAATAAATATTGCTAAGGTTCTTGCGGAATTCGGCGGATTGGAACATAGACTGGAATTTGTTGGAGAAAAAAATGGAATACTTTTTTACAATGATTCTTTGGCAACAATACCAGAGGCTTCAATTGAGGCTATGGAGACACTTCCTGCTACAGAAACACTCATCGCAGGAGGATATGATAGAGGGGTTAGTTATAAAAGCCTTGCACAGTATTTAAACAAGGGACAAATAAAAACCTTGATATTATTTGCTCCGTCTGGAAAAAGAATTTGGGAGGGAATCTGCAAGGTTACATCTAGAGCAAGCCGTCCTGAGAAATTTGATGTTACAACCATGGAGCAGGCAGTAAAGATTGCATTTGCAGAAACTGCTCCCCACAAAATATGCTTATTGTCTCCTGCTTCAGCAAGTTTTGGAACGTTCAAAGATTATAAAGATCGAGGAGAGCAGTTTAAACAACAAGTTCGCGAACTTTGACAATTTATGATATAATTTAGAGATGAATAACATAAATGATCTACTCTTAAACAGTTGGCATTACATAACAACCTAACTTCGGTTGGTAGTTTTGTAGTGTTCAATTTGGTTACTAAACTCGCCAACCGGCGAGTTTTTTTTGTGGAAAATTAGATATGAAAAAGCAAAGTAGAAAACGAATTATTGGAATTTTAGGTGGAATGGGGCCTCAGGCTTCAGCGCACTTATTGGATTTATTAATAGAGCTGTCCGTAAAAGAATTCGGAGCTAAAAATGATAATGATTTTCCAGAGATTTTATTAGACTCGGTTTCAGTTCCGGATTTCATTTCAAATCATGCTGGAGAGAATGATGCTTTAAAAATATTAAAAGAAAGAATTAAATTTTTAAACAAGATACAGCCCTTGTGTTTGGCCATTGCTTGCAATACGGCCCATATTTTACTTGAGGATTTAGAAATGGTGTCGAATGCCCCATTTATATCTATAATCGATGAGGTTACAAATTCTGTAGGTAGGGCTGGATTGAAAAAAGTAGGGATTTTAGCAACGCCAGTGACACTAAAATCTGGATTATATCAAAATGCTTTAGCAAAGTTTAATATCGAATCCGTAGAGCCAAAAGACAGGGAATTAAAAATTTTAGAAATCATAATAAGGAATGTTATTGCTGATTTATCAAGTAAAAAAGATAAAAACTTACTTGTTACCATTGCCAATAAACTTATAAATAGTGGAGCAGAAGGAATAATTTTGGGGTGTACGGAACTACCATTAATCTTTTCAGAAGAACAAAAGTTTCCTGTTTTTAATTCGCTTGAGATTTTGGCTATGAGTTTATTGCGCAAATACTATAAATAAAATACAATAGAAAGAAATATGAAAAGAGTTTATTCCCTCCTTCGCCAATGCTACGGAAGGGCAAGCGGGAATTAGGAGGAGATTTAATTTATGAAACGTGTATATTCTGGCATACGCGCCACAGGGAGACTTCATCTTGGGAATTATTTTGGGGCAGTCAAAGGAATGCTTGCGTTGCAAGATAAATATGACTGTATTTTTTCTGTGGTTGATATGCACACAATCACCGTTCCATACGATCCTTCTGCATTGCAGAGTTCGGTAAGAGAAATAATAATTGACTATCTTGCTGCAGGTTTGGATCCAAAGAAATGCCATTTGGAAATTCAGTCAAAAATTCCGCAGCATACGGAACTTGCATATCTTTTATCAACTATTTATCCGGTTTCTCGTCTTGAGGATTTGCCAACCTACAAAGAAAAACGAGCGCAATATCCTAAGTACTTGAACATGGGGCTTTTGTACTATCCGGTTCTTATGGCAGCAGACGTGCTTTTATATAAGGCAGAATTAGTGCCTGTTGGTATAGATCAAGAGCCGCATTTGGAAGTAATGCGGGAGATTGCTAGAAAGTTTAATTCAATGTTTGGACAAACTTTTCCGGAGCCTGTACGTTTCAAGACAGAAGGCGAACATGTTCCATCGCTTTCAGGCGGTGGGAAGATGAGTAAGTCGGTTGAGGGAAGTTATATTAACTTAACAGATGATTTAGAGATCATAAAAAAGCGTTTAGCTCGAGCACCAACGGACAGCGGGACAATTGGAGGAGAGCTGCCAAAAACCGGTGGAACTGCTAACTTGTTTATACTTTTAAGGTTGTTTAAGATGTACAAAGAGTACATTAAATTTGAACAAGATTATAAAGATAAAAAAATCAGATATTCAGAACTGAAAGAAGTTTTATCGGAGACAATTTATAAAGAATTAAAACCGTTCCAAGAAAAAAGGAAAGAGTTTTTGGAAAATCCAAAATTAGTTGACTCGATAATTGAGGAAAGTTTACAAAAATGCCTTGCAATGGCAGAGGAGACGATGAGGGAAGTAAGAGGGAAGATGGGACTGCAATGATAAAGGTCGATTCAATAACCTTAGGTGCGCTGTCTGAATTATTTATAAATCTTTCGGCAGCTTGGCTTTTTACAGGAATGCTTGTGCCATTTTCTCAGGATCAAATATCTCTTCAAACACGCATAATCGTATTGACAGGTGATTTTCTGCTTGGTATATTATGTTTAGGAATTGCTTTGTGGTTAAGAAGGTTGAAGAAAAAGTATGAACATTAATCTTGTAGATTTAAATGTAAGAGCCATGATTGCGTTTGCGTTGGTGCTTATTGTTGCGCTTTTGACGTATATTGCTTTTTATAAAGACTCGGTCGAAAAAAAGCACCCCAGCAAAACTTCAAAAACACCATAGAAGTAGAAGGCATTACTTAGGCAGCTTCAGCTCAACTCCTCTTTTAACCATCTCCTGAATAAATCTTTCTCTTTCGGTAACTACATCTATCACTCTATCGATAGATATTCCTTTGCCTCTTACGTTAAGTCTGGTTGCCACTAAACTTGGATCTTCTTTTTTTAACTCTTCCATAATTTTTTCTGCGGTCTCCCTAAGCTTTCGAGTGTCCCCCCGGAATACAGAGAACAATAGCCTATTAGTAATTGCGAAATCAGTAGGCTTAATTCTTTCTAACCCTTTTTTTGATATTATGCCTTTCTCTTTCATTCTTTTGAAGAAGAACTCTTGTCCTTCTTGACTTCGAATAGCGGTGACTATTTTACCACCAGTTATAGTTTTTACTGTTACTACCCACTGGGGATTCATTTGTTGCATTTCTAAGATAACCTCATTAACTAACTGTCTGTTGCTATGCTGAAAAGTACCCCTTAAGACTTTATATGTAATTATAAAGTCGTCATCAAGTGCTTTTTGGATACTCCCATCTTTTAATTGGAAGCCATTGTCTTTCATTTTCTGTATAAATAGATCTTGATCGGCACATACCGTGACAACTGTTCCATTTTTTGTTTTCTTTTGGGATATAAGTTTTGGTTGTTTTTCGGTTAACTCCTCTACGATCTTTTTGCCAATTTGCCTAAGTTTTTTGCCATCTCCTCCAAAAAGATTCCTTAAGACGCTTTCAGTAACAGCAAAATCTACATCTTCTAAGATGGCAAACGAATTTTGTAACATTACATTCCTTGTCTGCATTGCTTTGATAAACCAATCTCTATCGGTTATAACAAAAACGATACGATAATCATCTCGTCCTCTTCTAGCGCTATAAATATCTGGGTTTTTCTTTAGCTCTTCTTCTATTATTGATTGTGCAACGCGTTTTAACTTTCTGGAATCCCCTATAAAAGTGGATGTAAGGTTGTTGGTTGTTATCGGAAAATCTGTTTCTTGGACTTGTAACAAAGCTTCTTTTTGCAATTCTTCAAGAGATGCTTTGGTAGATTCTTTTGAGAAGCCTTCTACTTGCGGTAATCCTTTTAAGTGCTCAATATCGGTTTCTGGACCAAGGTAGAGAAGTCCACTATCAAGCACTCTTACATGGCCTTTCATCCACATCCCCATGTTGTACGACCAGTTATATTGACTTGTTTGATATAAACAATCAACTATTACTCCAAATCGTTTTCCTTCCCAGCGTCTTGCTAATCTTCCTGTATATTGCGTATAGCGAAGATTAGAATCAGTAGGAGATGCCCAAACCAAAACTTCTGTTGCTGGCGCATCAAAACCTTCACCCAAAACATAAGGAGAGATCAATGCTTGAAGACTTTTATCGTTGCTCTCTGGTAGTTTGTATCTTTCTATACTGTCAAGAGCTGGGATTTCTTCTGAATCGAGTTCTCTTGCTGCTTGTTGATTTACTGCGAGACCAACTTTAATTCCTTTTCCTCTTAGTAATTCAGCTAATTCTTGCGCCTCCCAGACAAAGTTTACAGCAATTACTGTTTTGTAATTTCTTCCGCCTTGAGAAATAATATTTACCAAGCGATCAGCAATATATGGTCTTAAATTAGGGCTGTCTTTTAAGAGTTTTTCTAATTTCTTGTAGTCAATAAGTCCTGTTAGTGTTGTTGGGATTTTATCTTCTAAAACACTGGTTGTATCAATCTGTATACCAACAAGAGGAGGAAGAAGCCTAAGTTCCTGTGCTTCTGTCAATGGTAAGGATTCTACAACTTTGAATCCATATTGTTCTGGTGTTTTCATGCGTCCACTGTAACGAAGTGGGGTAGCAGTAAAACCAACAACGTTTCTGAATTGTTGAACAACTTTTTTTCTTTTGTCTGTACCAATGTTGTGTACTTCATCAACAACAACTAATTCATAATCTTCTGGATTAAGACTGCCTTTTTGCATTTCGGATTGAACGGTCTGGATAGTGGCAACATGGACATTAACATTTTTCTGTCTAATCTTTCCAGTCGTATAAAGGAAAGAGGTTTCTCCTTCAAGAGGATTCTCCTGAGAATCTATAGTGGTAGTTTCTTGAATTGCTTCGTCATCCTCTTCGGAACCAATATAGTCAAAGCCATTGCTGGTATATGTATAAATAGCTTGTTGCTGATATCCTGTTAATGCTTCATGCGTTTGTTTAACAAGGACAAGTTTTGTTCCAGCAATAACCAAAACCTTTGAAGCTGGCTTTCTTCTAATTTGTTTCTCAATAACTCTATGAATAATATTGCCTTTTCCAATACCCGTTGCCATAGCAACCAATGGGTATTCTTCGTCTTCTTTTCTTTGGTCAAGGTAACCCATACAAGTTACAGCAGCTTTTTCTTGAAGCCTGTTTAATACTTCTTGTTGTTCTGGACTAAGAAAACCATCTTTTCCCGCCTCGCCTGTAAGACCGTATATTCTTGGCTTTTCCATAGTTGGATTATACCATGCGTTTCCACAACTACGCTTAGCACAGCTTAGCACATGAGATTAATCAATATTTGGCATACTACCATGGAAAACGACCGCATATCTCACTTGGAATGCGTACGCCGTTAAAAGCAAGAGTGTCTCATGTTTAACTGAAATATTTCGTTCGGTTGACAAATATTAATATTACTCATACAATGCAGACAATATGGGAATAACAAAAGTAACTTTAAAAGTAAAAAATCCTTCGGATCCTAAAAAAGTTATTCAGGAAGATTTTTTAGTGGATAGTGGCGCAGCATATACGGTAATACCAAAAAAGTATGTGGGACAACTTGGATTAAAACCAAGTTTTGAGCGAGAATTTATGTTAGCAGATGGTAGAACTGTCACACGGCAAATTGGAAACGCAATAATTGAATTTCAAGGTCAAGAAGTCGCATCTCCAGTAGTACTTGGGAAAAAAGACGATAGCTTGTTACTTGGCGTCCTCACTTTAGAAGGACTCGGTTTTGTGCTTGATCCATTTTCCCGCAAACTCTACCCAGCAAAATTAATGCTTTAATGGTAAATTGGATAGCTTGTGAAAAAACTAATATTGCTTTTTATCCGTTTCTACCAGAAAACCTCTTTTTTTCATAGGCAAATTTTTAGGACTTTTTTTCTTACGGATGCTGTTTGTAAATATCAGCCAACTTGTTCTAACTATACTTATCAGGCTGTTGAAAAATATGGTGTAATAAAGGGTTTATTTTTGGGATTAAAAAGAATTATCCGCTGCCACCCTTTTGCACAAGGGGGCTATGATCCAGTGAAATAAAGATTAAGTCACTCTTAGAAACCGTAGTTTTTTTGTGTGGTAATTATAGCCTCGTTTGTGGTATACTGCAAACTAAGTTATGACAACAAACGGGAGAAAGCCAGTTCGACTGGCTTCGGGCAAGAACAATAAAAAACAAAAAATAATCAAAATGAAGATCAAGACAACATGGAAAAATGTCTTGATTTATGTATCTTTATTTCTCTTTGCAATGTTTCTCTTCATGGGTGTTAATGATCAAACATTCGAGACTACGAAAACAGTTCCCCTCTCCCAAGTAGTTACAGATGTAAAAGCAGGAAGAGTTTCACAAATTGAAGTTTTGGAAAATAAACTTGTAATAACAAAGGGGAAAGAAACGCTTCAAAGCTACAAGGAGCCTGGGGCAAATGTTTATCAAATCTTTAAAGATGCAGGAGTATCACTCGACAGGACAAAGATTGTTATAAGAGATCAAGCAGGGCTTAATAATTGGCTGAATATTATTTCCTCGATTCTTCCAATTATCCTGATGGTTGCCTTTTTCTACTTTATTTTCCGTCAAGCTCGAGGAGCCCAAGAAAATATTTTTTCTTTCGGACAATCCCGGGCAAAATTATTTAGTAAAGACACTCCGAAAATTGGGTTTGCAAATGTTGCAGGAGTGGATGAGGCAAAACAGGAGCTAACAGAAGTCGTTGATTTTCTGAAAAACCCAGGAAAATATAAGGCAATGGGAGCTCGTACGCCAAAAGGAGTATTGATGGTAGGCCCAAGCGGAACAGGAAAAACGTTGATGGCTCGAGCAACGGCCGGAGAAGCAAATGTCCAATTTTTCTCAATGGCAGGATCGGAATTTATGGAAATGTTGGTAGGAGTCGGCGCTAGTCGCGTGCGTGATTTATTTAACACTGCGAAAAAAGCTCAGCCCGCAATTATTTTTATAGATGAAATTGATGCAATTGGAAGACAACGGGGGGTAGGACTAATGGGAGGACACGATGAACGCGAGCAGACATTAAATCAAATCTTGGTAGAAATGGATGGATTTTCTCCGACAGAGCAGTTGGTAGTTATGGCAGCGACTAACAGACCTGACGTCTTGGATCCGGCGCTTGTCAGACCGGGAAGATTTGATAGAAGAGTGGTTTTGGATATGCCAGATGTTGTAGGCAGAGAAGCGATTTTGGCAATCCATGCTCGCGGCAAGCCTTTTGCACCAGGTGTTAACTGGAAAAAAGTTGCCAAAAGAACAGTTGGATTTAGTGGTGCTGATTTGGAAAATATGTTAAATGAAGCAGCAATTCTGGCAGCTCGGCTTAACAAAAAAGCAATTGATATGCCTGATTTAGAAGAAGCAGCAACGAAAGTAAAGCTAGGTCCTGAAAAAAAGAGATTGCAGTCAGAAGAAGATAGAAAAATGACAGCGTATCACGAGGCAGGGCATGCTCTTGTTTCTTGGGAAATGCCGCACATGGATCCGGTGCATAGAATTTCAATTGTCAGCCGCGGACTTTCATTGGGACACACTATGATGGAGCCGACAGAAAGAGTTCATGAGACAAAAACAAGACTTATTGAGCAAATTGCAGTAATGTTGGGGGGACGGGCTGCAGAAAACATGATTTTTAAAGAAATGACAACAGGAGCATCTGACGACATAGCCAAAGCTACAGAAGTTGCAAGAACAATGGTGGTTGAGTATGGAATGAGCGATCTTGGTCCGATTAATTTAGATACGGAGCAAAAAACTTTCTATGACCAAAAAACCATTTCCCCAGTTATGGCAGCAAAAATTGACGAGCAGGTTAAAAAGATTACGGACGCAGGATATAAATCTGCTGTCGCCATTTTGGTGAAGTTGAAAAAGGAACTCGATATTATAGCACAAGAACTTTTAAGTAAAGAGACAATTGATGCAGATAGTTTCATAAAGCTTCTTGGTCCCAAAAAAGCCCTTGCTACTGTGAAGGCTTAAAATTATCATACCTATTTTCGATGACACTTTCTACTCTTTCTTTATGATTTCCCAGATAACTCTATCTATTTGAACATGCTCTTTTTTCATGCCTTCTGGCAAATTTCTTTTTATTCGATGGCTGATCAGAAGAAATGGGAGTTGGTCTGTTAATTTAATGTCTACTTTTGCTTTAAACCCTTTTTGTCTTAAATAGGCAGCAAATTTAGCTACGCAGTCTTTGGCATGATATCCGCCGACTATTACATCAGCGTTGTCTTGCAGATTAAGATCGGCTAATAACGTAGGCAGAAAACTTTTATAAAGCTCGTCAAATTCTTGATTCTCTTTGCTACCTTTGTTTTCCCAGTCATCAAAAGTTTGTCCCCATCTTATTATGTGTTGGAGATTACTTTGTGGATATAAATAGCTAAAGGTTTCAGAGTCAGTATCTCTATAAATGATTCCGACGGTTGTAAATCCGAGTCTTTGATATCTTGCAAGCAGTTTGTCAGCAGTATTCCTAAAATCTCGGTAGAGAAATGACTGATTTTCTTGATCCCCACTTTGACCACCTGTTGTTCTTATGTCTGGAAAAAGAATTAGAACAGCCTTGGGAAGAGGAGCATTATTTCGCTCTGAATTTTTAATTTGCTCTTTTTCGACCATGGCGGTATTTTACATAATAAGAGTTTTTTTTACAATTAAATTTGGCGATTTCCGTTGGATGAAGTTTATAGATATTATCGAGATTTTAATAGTGTTTTTGCGAGTGTCGGTGGACCGAGAAAGTAATAAGTTAATTATTTTGTCTTTTGCAGTGGGATTTGAGCCATTTGGAAATTTTTTCAGGATTCAGTTTCTTAGACTCAATGTCAAGAATAAATTGTATTTTTTGTTTTTGACTTGCACTAACAACTAAGCCGTTAATATTCAAAAATCTCTCAGTTGTTGCTAAAGCTGTTATTTTATTTGCATCATTGAATGCATTGAATGAATGATTCAAAAGCAAATAATGAATTAACGCAGAGGCTTTGTCAAAAAGAGTCGGGTATAAATCTTCTCCACCAAATGAAGCCTGGGGACGGAAAAGAGCAGAGTGCAAAAGTGAGAAATCCCGAATGCCGGCTTTTCCTTTACCTGTTTCGATAATAAGCTCATGTATAACAAGAACATCCTCCAGAGGTACAAATGTAGTTTTCATCTGTCGGCCAACTCAACGAGTGCTTGACGATTTCTATTTATAAACTTTTGTGTCCACTGCACGATATCAGGAGACATGCCTTTAAGCGGTTTTTCTTTTGATGAAATGATGATTGAATTAGTTCCTTCATTTAATTCTACATAAACTTTATCACCAGTTTTAATTTTGGTGCTTTTGAGCATTTGCTTTGAGAGCGTAATGGCTGCTGAATTACCGATTTTTATTACTTTTTGAAGCATTTTTCGACCTCCCGTTATAACGGTATTATAACATAAAAATTTGACAAAGTCAATGGTTTGGTATAAAGTAAATTATGGAGCCTACAAAACTTCTTTCTCGTTTTGGATTAACTTTTGATGACGTTCTTCTTGTTCCATCCTTTAGTGATTTCTCCCGCAAAGACATAGATTTATCAACTAAACTTACAAAAAAAATTAAGCTTTCTATTCCTCTTGTTTCAGCTCCAATGGATACAGTTACCGAGTCTGAACTTGCGGTTGAATTGGCCAAATTGGGCGGAATCGGAATTATCCATAGAAATTTATCAATAAAAAATCAAGCACTAGAAGTTAAAAAAGTAAAAGGGCAAGCTTTACTGGTCGGAGCTGCAATTGGAGTTAATCCCGGTTTTGAAGAAAGAATTGAAGCGCTATACAACGCAAAAGTTGATGTAATTGTCTTAGATTCTGCACATGGATTTACAAGCATTATGATATCTGCAATTCGTTTTATCAAAAGGAGATATCCTAATATAGATATAATTGCGGGTAACATAGCAACTGCAGATGGCGCAAAGGCTTTAATTAAAGCAGGAGCAGATGGACTTAGGGTCGGAATGGGACCTGGCGCAATTTGCACAACAAGAATAATTTCTGGAATGGGTGTCCCGCAGATAACAGCAATATCTGAGACATCCCAAATTGCAAAGCAATTTGGGATTCCTATTATTGCAGATGGGGGAATTAAATATTCTGGAGACATTGTAAAAGCACTTGCCGCTGGAGCTTCAACAGCTATGATGGGAGGATATTTTGCTCAGTGTCTTGAGGCGCCCGGTAAAACAGTTATTCTTAAAAAATCCGAAGTGCCTTCCAGGTTCCAGAGTGTTTTTAATGGAAGTAAACAATATCGCTTCAAGGAGTATAGGGGAATGGGTTCAGAGGGAGCTATGAAAAAAGGAGCCAGCATTAAATCAGAAGATGAATTTCATGGAAAAAATTACAAGGATAAGGTGATCGTTGCAGAAGGAGTAGAGGGACTAGTGCCTATAAAAGGGACGGTTAGGGATTTAGTTGATCAGGCAATTGGCGGAATAAAATCGGGAATGTATTATGTCGGTGTAAAGAGCATGATTGAACTTTGCGAAAAAGCAAAATTCATTCAAATTACTAAGGCATCGCTAACAGAAAGTCATCCTCATGACATTTTCGTTACAAATCCTGGGAAAAACTACTCATGAGACTACCCGTTGTCATCCTGAATTTATTTCAGGATCTCGTTCTTAAGAAATGAGATTCCGAAACCCGCTTCGCAGCGAGGCGAGCAAGTTCGGAATGACACTATAAAATTTATGATTATAATTGTAGATTTCGGATCTCAGACAAGTCATCTTATTGCACGGCGCCTTATGGAAATTGAAGTAAAGACTTCAATAGTTGATCCAGACGTAGCACTACAAAGAATAAAAGAAAAAAAACCTCAAGGTATAATTTTGTCAGGAGGTCCAGCTTCTGTTTATGAAAAAGGCGCGCCGACTATTGATGTAAAGATTTTTACTTTGGGAATTCCAATTTTGGGAATTTGTTACGGCCTACAATTAACAGCGCATTTATTGGGAGGCAAAGTAATTTCTGGTAAAAAAGAATATGGTCCGACCCAGTTAGAAATTGGAAATTTGAAATTGGAAATTACAAAAGATTTGTCAGAATCTTTTGTTGTCTGGATGTCTCATGGGGATGAGGTGACTGGATTGCCGAGAGGCTTTAAGGTAATTGGTTCATCCGATGGGGTACCTTTTGCATTTGTTGAAAATAAGGATAAAAAAATATATGGTCTTCAGTTTCATCCCGAAGTTGAACACACAGAATTTGGTAGTCAAATATTGAGAAATTTCGTTGCCATCTGTCATCCCGAACTTGCTCGCCTCGCTGCGAAGCGGGTTTCGGGATCTAATGAGATGCTGAAACGAGTTCAGCATAACACAGGGAAGATTATGAAGAATATTAAAGAAATAGTTGGCGAAAATGATTATGTGATTGGAGCTGTGTCAGGAGGAGTTGATTCTACAGTTGCATCAGTATTAACAGCCAAAGCAATAGGGAAAAGATTTATTCCTGTTTTCGTTAATAATGGGCTTATGAGAAAAGGAACAGAGGAACATGTTATTAAAATATTTAAGAAAATCGGTATCAACCCTATAGTTGTGGATGCGGTAGGGGAGATGCTAAGACGTCTTAAGAAAATAACAGATAGTGAGCAAAAAAGAAAAATTATTGGTAATTTTTATATTGAAATTTTTGAAAAAGAAATGAAAAAATTATTAGCAAAAAAACTACCTGTAAAGTTTTTGCTTCAGGGAACAATTTATTCGGATGTTATAGAAAGCCAAGGGACAAAACATTCAGCTAAAATAAAAAGTCATCACAATGTCGGCGGACTTCCAAAAAATATGAAACTAAAACTTTTGGAACCAGTGAGAAATTTTTATAAAGATGAAGTTCGGGCAATTGGAAGAGAATTAATTCTATCAGAAGAGTTTGTTAGCAAACAGCCTTTCCCAGGTCCAGGATACGCAGTTCGGATTAGAGGGGAAGTTACAAAAAAAAGATTGGATATGGAAAAAAAGGCAGATGAAATTGTATTGTCTGAACTTGAGAAGGCGGGAATTTTACCTCAGGTTTTTCTTTCTTTTCCTGTTATGACCGGTGCATTTTCGACAGCGGTAAAAGGAGATGGAAGACAGTTTGGGGAAGTTGTGGCACTTCGAGTTGTTGATTCCAAGGACATTATGACTTCAAATTGGACAAGGCTTCCCTATGAAATTTTGCAAAAAATTTCCTCAAGAATTGTCAATGAAATTCCCAATGTTTCTCGAGTTGTTTACGACATTACTACAAAACCTCCTGCGACAATGGAATGGGAATAGCCTTTTTCGTTGTCATGCCGAACTCGTTTCGGCATCTCAGGTCTAGGAATTAGATCCTGAGAGAATTACCGAAGGTCGAGGGTTTCTCCCTTAAAAATAATATTTTTTGGTTTGATAATCACCTGTCTTTTGTCTTTTTCTATATAGCCGGCATCTATGCTTTTAAATTTATTTTTAGTAATAATTCTTTGCGCTTTTTCAACATCTTTTTCGGGAATAAATAGAGCATAGTCCATTCCCATATTGAATGTTTGGTACATTTCATAATCCGAAAGATTTGCATGGTTTTGAATGCAAAGAAATATTTCTTGAGGGTCAAAAATTTTCTCAATAACATAAGTATAATTTTGACGGGCTCTCATTATTTTTCTTAAACCATGGCCCGTGATATTCGAAATATAGTGAATGTCAACTTGATTTTTCAATAAATCCCCTATTAGTTTTGTATAAATATTTGTTTTTGTGAGAAGAGCTTCTCCGTACATTTTTCCATTTGAAAGTTTTGTCGCATATCCTTTTGGCAGATTCTTTGCAATTTCTCGAGCTAGGGATAATCCATTTGCATTTACGCCATTACTTTTTAAAAGTATAATTCTGTCTCCAACCCTTAATCGTTTATCAATAATAAGATTTTTCTTTGAAGAAATAATTCCAACAGCAGATCCAGCTAAATCGATTGCATCTTCTTGGATTATTCCTTTTAGGGTTGGAGTTTCTCCTCCTCCCCAAGTTACGCCAGCTAAGTTGCATGCATCTGCCCAACCTCTTATCAAATCTTTTATTCTTCTTTTCTTTTTAAACCAGTCACTTTGGCCTACCGCCCAGTATGCATTTATAGTTAATGGTTTTGCCCCGACAGTTATAAGATCATTTATTATCATTGCTACAGTATCATGGCCAATTATGTCATAATAAGTTTTTCCGGTAACTTTAGCTGTTATATCAGCGACAAAATTCTTTGTCCCAAGGCCTTCAATTACGGATGCCATAAGAAAACCTTGTTTACCCTGAGCCTGTCGAATGGGCTCCCAAACAAATGCCGATTCTCCTCTGGTATCAGAAATTTCTTCATACCCTTTACTTTTGAGATTTTTTGAAGTTTTTTGTGCCGCGTCTTGGGCAAGTTTTTTCGCAGGATCCAAATTCTGATAATTAACACCAGATTGAGAATAAGTAATAGAAGATCGGTTCATAAATTATCAAGAATAAATTTTAGTCTTTTTTCTACACTCATTTTGGGAACTTTTACAAAAGGAAAAGGAAGATTTTTGTAAGTTTTTTCAATTAACTTTTCCAATTTTTCTACAGCTTCCCTGGATTCTGTTCTGGCATAATCTTTTTCAAATTCAAGCTTTTCAAACATAAAGACTTTTTTGTAAGAAGTTTTCTGTATCACTTGATCTAGATATTTATCTTTAGGAAGTCCTAATAGTTCATTGTAGGCAATTGAATCGGGAATTGCTCTATCTAAAAAAGTTATTTCTTTGGGATTATTTAATTTACTCTCATGAGTTATCTTCAGCTTTAGTATTTTTCTTTGAAAATCTGCTTCATCTTTTCTAATTTCTTGTATCGTTTTACCCTTCCTTAATTCTTGATTTATGAAAATTCTTGCCACTTCATATAAAACCTTATAACCTTTTTTTTCCAAAAGTTTAATAATAGTTGTTTTTCCAGAACTTGGAGCACCTGTTAGAACATACCAGTTATTCTGTCTCATACTCTCTCTAAACCTCTTTTGTATTTAGGGGATAGCTTATCAGGAAGCAATAGATCCGTTTCTATACCGTTTCTACTCTCACTTATTATTTCTGAAAATGGCCGACCATCCAATAAATCTTTTCTTTGGTTTAACAATTTAGCAATCGCCCCCCAAGGCGTATGGGGATACAGATACCCTCTAATATTTGCTCTTATGGCCATAAAAAGGTCAGTTTCAATATTATCTCCAATACACATGATTCTTTGTTTTGATTCCATAGCAGTTCTCATAAAGGATGAACTATCGGAAGTTACTCCTTGATCCCTCAACCATTTTTGATGTACCAAAGCCAATGGAAAAGACCCTGGTTTAAATCTTCTTTCTTGCTCTTCAGGATATTTTCTAGATCGAATGTCATCTTCTGTTACAAGAATACGAGGTTGAGGAAGATCCCAGATATCAAAAGATTTTCTAATCAATGATTCATGTCCTGAAGAAAGTACTGCAAAATCAAGAGGATGGCCTTCTTGTTGTAATTCTTGTAATATATGTAAAAAATCTGTTAATCCCTCGCAAGGTTTTGGCCACATTTCTCCACCAGTATCTTTTTCTCCAACCTCATTAAGAAGATATTTTAGTTTTTGTAATACAAGCATTTGAGTTAGGGCAATTTGAGGAGACTCATCTGACCAATTTAACCTTCCATCTTTAGACTCAGGAATTATAGGTTCCCATTTTCCCTGTTCTTTATCAAAAAATTCCCTTCCTTTTCTTATAAATCCTTCTTTTAATTCCTTATTCCATTCAAGAATAGCGGTTATTATTTCAGAAGGAGTGCGACTTCGTAGCCCAAAAAGCTTAAAAAACCATTCGCCTATTCCATTTCCAAAAATTTTATCAAGAGTCAACTGATAAGCTTTGTAAACATTCATTCCTGTTGGACTAGGAGAAAACGTATCGAAGGCTGTTCCGTCAAAATCTGAAACAATAAGATACCTATTTAAGTTATGCATTTTTAATATAGTTAATCATATTTTCAAAAATGGGGAGGCCTTGCCCTCCTTCGCTAAAGCTTCGGCGGGTGAAAGGGTTTTTTGTTGCCATTCTTCTCCAGTTGGGATGTTGTTCGCGGAAAATAAATCTCTCGGGGTGGGGCATAAGACCTAGGATTCTGCCTGTTATATCTGTAATTCCTGCGATTGCATTTAACGATCCATTTGGATTGTCTGGATATTTTTGTGTGGGTTTATTCTGCG
>Ga0213870_1000250_pt1 | contig 28382 bp, 28 predicted proteins | sample WICALVC2017_Meta_FD_160119 | JGI IMG/M metagenome (GOLD analysis project Ga0213870, IMG submission 160119) | Freshwater microbial communities from subterranean cave lake in Wind Cave National Park, South Dakota, United States - WICALVC2017 | ecosystem: Environmental > Aquatic > Deep subsurface >... | reverse complement strand
TGGCGAATGATATTTCAAGAATTATTAAACAACTGATTAAAAAAAACGCACGCGGTCTATACAACGTGGTTGGCTCTGACACTATAAGTATGTACGAATTCGCATTAAAAATAGCAAAAGTATTTAATCTGAATGCACATCTCATAAAGAAGATTAAAAGTAAGGAGTTACAGCAAAAGGCTTTAAGGCCTATGAAGTGTGGATTGAAAACAGATAAAATAAAAAAATTAGGGATAAAAACTTTAGGGATAGAAGAAGCTTTAATTAAAATTAAAAATGAGATAGAATTATGAAAAAACCAAAAATAACAGTTGCAACATTGAATTATAATGCATCAGAGGCTACAATAGAATTTATAGAGTCACTTAAAAAGCAAACTTATAAAAATTTTGATGTTTTAGTAATAGATAATAATTCACAGGAAGATGATTTTAATAAACTAAGACATTATTATAAAAGAATAAAAGGAATAAAAATAAGATTAATAAGACTAGAAAAGAATTTAGGGAATTCAGCCGGCTTAAACACGGCGTTGGATCATATAAAAACGGCCTATATACTTTTTTCAGATAATGATATAGTGTTAGATAAAAATTGCATTGAGCTTTTAATTGAACCTTTTTTATCTGGAAAATACAAAAGAATAGCCGTCACCACCCCAACAATATTGAATTATTATAATGGAGGTTTGTATTCTGGTAGAAACTACCTTAACGCTTTTGGGCAGGCAAACAGACTTAATAGAGTATATTCAGATGAAAATCAACCAGTAAAAATGCTGAGTGGGGCGTGTTTTATTATTAAAAAATCTGTATTGAATGACGTAGGACATCTTTACTGTTCTGAATATTTCGCATATTATGAAGATGTTGATCTGGCGTGGAGAATTTATAACAAGAAATATCAACAAATATATGTGCCTAAGGCTATAGTAAGACATAAAATTGGTACTGTGTCTAAAAAACATAAAAGAATGAGAATTTTCCTCTTTATGCTAAACTCCAGAAACAAATATCTGACTTTTTACAGAAATCTGACTGGTTTCAGGTTTTTATTAATTCTGAATGTTTTGCTATTTTTTGATTTTATGAAATTTTTAAAACTATTAGTTAGGGGTGAGATAAAGAAATCATTAGCTATACCCTTATCTCTTATAAATTTTCTTTTAATTATAAACAGAGTAAAATATAATACAAAAAATGGATTTAGTTTTTTGGGTTATTGACTCTTATCAAAAAATTCATTATAGAATTTTTCAAATTCTTTTCTTACAATATGGTAATCAAACTGTTTTGAAATCTTCTGAGCGCCTCTTCCATTTCTCTTTCTCAATTCAGAACTGTCTAGATATCTTTCTATATTTTTAGCCAGTTGGTTTGCGTTGTGGTTGTTATGAAAAAGGGCACAATCCTGAAATATTTCAAAAACTCCAAAATTCGGGAGGCATAAAGGGCGTCCTGATGCTGCCGCTTCATAAACTATTAAGGAGAAACATTGTCCCCCATCTTCATCTGAATTTAGGTAGATTGTAGCTGCATCCAATGCTGCAAGCATATCGTCTCCCCAAAGAGGGCCTGTAAGTATAACATTATCCCCTTCCATATCTAATATTTTCTGAGAAGGTAACAACCATTCAAAACCTTTATTAACGTCTTTTCTTTCTTTATGACCTATAAAAACAACCTTAATTCCCGCTTTTTTGCAGGCTTCTGCTATTATTTCAGGATTTTTTGATGACCTAAAGCCAACGCATAATCCAAAGGGTTCTTTTCCTAAACCATATTTTTCCCTAAACTCTTTACCTCCTTTGGGATTTGAGAAATATTCATAATCAATAGGTATCGGAAGATACCTGATCTTATCAGGCCTCGCCCCTTCTTTTATGTAGTTTCTTCTAGCATAATCAGTTTGAGCTATTATTATATTATATTTATTTAAAATAAATCTTCTAATTAGCCTAGTCCACCACCTGCTTCCGAGAAAATTGTTGTATGGAGTATATACAGATTTTTTGGCAAAAAAGCAGCATATTTCTGGGAAAGGGAACCCTCTTCCATGCGCATGAACATATTGTCTCCATATCTGTTTTATTATCTGAAGTGTGTTTAACTTGGAAACATCAACAAATTCACCCCCTGCTACATCTACTCCAATTTGGAAGTAGTCTTCTTTTTTTCTTACATTATGTGGGATTTTAAATGGTATTACATGTTTCATACCTAACTATAAGAAAGAATCGGATTTAAATATTTATTCCGAAAATGATGATAACATTAATTTCTTTGTAGCCAACACAAGATTAATATCATAAAATCCAGATAGTATACCTTCAGAAGCTCTATCTTGAATGACAGTAAAGTATCTCCTTGTTATAAGACCACAGAGAAAGGCATTATAGAGAACTGTTGTGGTTCTTCTCACATAATCCTCAACTCTCATCTCCTCCTCTCTTTCGGGCAGTGTCGAATAGAATGGGTTCTCTTCAGAACCTACATAGCTAGAAGAAACCCGTCCTATCTCTGCCGAAACTAAAGCTGTAAAGAATTCTGCAGAGAATCCTGTTTTTTCACCAAAAGTTGATAGATGTTCCATCACTTTTTGGAAATTTGGGTTTCTGTGGTTTAGTATATAGCCCCCTGAGCATGTTTCACCTAGGCTGTCATAGCCTCTACTTACATTATCCCTTCCTGGTACATATAATTTTTCTGGTTGAATGGCAAGGGAAAGGAAAAGTTCATGAATTTGCCTCATCATGTCTGCTTTCCCTCCTTTATTTGAAGCCAAAACAACAGGTACATCTCTTGAAAAGACACTATAAAGTATGTTGTCTTTTTTTACCCTTTCTATATACTCTAATATTTGTTCTGCAGAGGTTGTTGGATCTCTAAAATGTTGGTCTAAACAAAATAGGGTTGCTGTTTCTCTTGCTACTGGTATTTGCGAAGAACCGAAAAGTAATTTACGGAAACTTGATGATGCCGATGGGGTTTTCGAATTAATAATAACTGTTATATTATCTCTTTCCAGCTTTTTTACTGTTTCGAAAGCATCTTCTATGTAAGATGCCTCTTCTATACATTCAGGTCTCTGGTAGTCTACATGTAAGAAAAGTCCAGAGTTATTGTCTTTTACATATTTCTTTAAAATCTCTGACTCTAATAAGTCTGTAGATTTGTCTCTAAGGTTGTCTGCAGATCTTGTGTTATGTACAAAATGTCTTGGGGTTATTGTGTGATTCATAAGAGGATCTATATAAGAGAGATTTAAATACTTTATGGTAGTAATAGGCATATGAAACAGAAGATTTTGGTTATAGGTGCGACAGGGCTTATAGGGTACAATGTTTATAGGGTTGCAGTAGACTCTAGATTAGACATTATAGGTATTGCAAGGACGTCTGTTTACAAAGGGATTGATAATCTTGATATTAAAAACTCTGCTTCATTAAAACACTACATTAAAAGAAAGAGGCCTTCCGTAATTGTTAATTGTGCTGGTGTAGTTGGTAAAATGGAATGTAACAAAAAACCTGAAATTGCTGTAGAAATAAATGAAAAGGCAGCTCTAAACATCGCAGAAGTCTGTAAAAGAGAAGATATAAAGCTTGTTCACCTATCAAGTGTGATTGTGCACGACGGTAAAAAGAAGGTGCCATATACAGAAGAAGATGTGCCATCTGAGATAGAGGGGAATTGGTATAACATTACCAAAGCTAGGGCAGAAAATTTCATAAGGGATTGTTTTCCTGAGTTTACAATTATCCGTATTGGAGACACGTTTGGTTATGGTGTTAATCCAAACCATATGGGGGGTTCGATTTTTAGGTGGGCTTATAACGACCTAAAAAAAGGGTCAGACGTACCTGCCTTTAAAGGTCTCAGATCAAATTGGATTCTTTTATCAGGTGTGGGGAAAGCTATACTAGAAACAATAAGGATGGAATACGAGGGTATACTAAACATTGGTGGAGAGGCTATAATGACATCTGATTTCTTTGAGAAAATGATAGAGAAATTTAAACTTCCTGGTAGGGTTATTATTCAAGATCTGCCTCAGGATTATCAGGCAAACAAAGAAATGGATATTTCAAAAATGAAAAAATTAGGAATAAAAGTAAGTACAATAGAAGACGGTTTAGAAAGCCTTGTGCCTTACTATAGAATAAAATAATACTTCATTTATGTGTTTTTATGAATTCCCTAAACTTTTCAAAGACATAGTTTAACTTTTCTTCATTCATACACTGGTATAGGCCTATAAAGAATGAATGAGTAAGAATTTTGTCTGAGTTCTTAAGATCACCTACTATTCTGAAATTGACATCTTTATAGGCAGGTTGTCTGACAATATTGCCTGCCATAATATAACGAGACTCTATGCTGTTTTTGTACAAATAATTCATTATTTCTTTTCTTGTAAACCTTACCTCTTTCTTGATTGTAAGAGGAAAACAGAACCATACAGGATCTGCGCCATCTGCTGTTTGTGGTAGAATGAAGAAATCTTCATAATCCCTAAAAAAATTCATAAGAGTCTTAAAATTTCTTCTTCTGATAGACTCAAATTCTTTTGCTTTTTTTAATTGTACTAGACCTAAAGCCGCCTGAACCTCTGTTGCAAGGACATTAAAACCTCTTGTTGTATATGTATATTGAAGATCGAAGTCCTTTCTCAATTTATTACTTTCTATAAGTATAAAATCATTTGCGTTATCAAAAGCTCTTCCCCAGTGAGTAAGGGATTTTGCTTTTAATAATAAATCAACATCGTTTACTACAATCATTCCCCCACCTCCTGCTGTGATGTGGTGGGAAGGGTAAAAAGAGAACGTTGATACATTCCCAAATGTGCCTACAAATTTTTCATCGAACTTTGAGCCGAAGGCATCGCAACAATCTTCCATAAAAAATATGTCATTGTCTTTTACAAATTTTAAAATTTTTCTCATATTGGGAACGTTTCCTATTAGATGTGGTAATACCAATGCTTTTGTTTTATCTGACAAAGCTTCGTCTAGTAGATCAGTATTTATAGTATAGCTTCCTATTTCAGAATCAACAACTACTGGTTTCATACCGTTTTGGATGGCTGGATTAATTGTTGTTGGGAAATTAGTGGCGGGTGTTATAAATTCTGAACCTCTTGGAAAATCAGTTAAATTTAATGCTATTAGATTTGCACTAGACCCGGAGTTACAAAATATTGCATTTTTAACATTCAAGAATTTGCAGAAATTTTGTTCGAATTCAACTGTTTTTTTTCCTCCTATCCACCAGCCATCTAAAACAGTATTAACAATTTCTATTATTTCCTCTGAATCGTGACAAGAGCCTCCATAACGGACTAGATTTGGGTTATTAGTTGTTCTATGCACTTCAAAATATTTCATTATTAGCTTTTCAATCTCTTTTTTTATTTCTTCGTGATCCATAGTATTTGATAAACAATATCTGAATTTATAAATTTATTGATTTTATTTTTATTTATAAAACCTCCTTATATATCTCTAGTGTTTTTTTAGCACAGGCTTTCCATGTGAATTTTTTTGCTCTTTTCAGGCTCTTTTTAGAAAGCCTTTCTCTTAGGTTTTTGTTCTCAATAAGGTTATTTAAAGTTTCTACCATTTTTTCTTTAGAAGGTTCCACAAGTATGCCTGCATCACCAACAGCCTCGGGCATACTTGATGTGTTGCAGGCGACTACTGGAACGCCACATGCCATTGCCTCTAATGGAGGAAAACCAAAGCCTTCATTTAATGTTGGAAAAACAAAAATATCAAGTGAGTTATAGAAGGAGTTAATTTTATTGTTTGGAATAAATCCATAAAAAAATGCGTTTTTTATGTTAAGATTTCTAAATTCCTTTAAATTTTTACCTGTACCTCCTATGTGTAATTCTATTTTGCTTCTAGACCTTACAATATCATTAAACGCCTCCACAAGCAATGTTACATTCTTCCTTCCGTCTAGGCCTCCCAGATAGCCTATCCTTATATTTTTATGCGGCTTTTTCTTTAGTGGGAAATACATATTAAAATCTACACCAGGATACGTAACATATATTTTTTCTTCTGGGATGTTGGTATATTTAATAGCTTGTTTTTTTGAATATTCTGAAAGAACAGTTATGGCGTCTGCCTTTTCTATTTTTTTGAAATTGTGCATGTACCATTTAAGTCTTATCTTGTCTGTTAGTGTCATATGTTTTTTATTATAAGTAAATGGAATTACATCATGAATTGACACCACTGCAGGTCTTTTATTCTTGTTCATTAAGGCAGCGCCTGTGGTAACATAATCTGCATGATAAACATCAGAAAATTTGCTTTTTATTTTTCTGCCTAAAAAAGAAGGATATAGTATCCAGGTATATTTAGGCGAATATACTGTTTTTATCCAATTTTCTTTTGGTTTATAATCGTCTCTTATAAACAATTCAACATTATGATTCATTTTTCTTAGTTCGACTGCTAAGTTGTATATATATTTGCTTATCCCAATGCTGATTCCTGTTACACCACTATAAGGTGTAGTGTGTGATAAAAGTGTTATTCTCATATATACTATATAAATTGCTTAAAATAACTTCTATATTTTTTCTCTCCAATAATTTAGAAGGTCTTCCAATGTTTTTTCAAATGGTATTGTAGGTTTCCAGCCTGTTTGTTCTCTAAATTTTGTATAGTCCCCATACAAGATTTCAACATCAGAAGGTCTTAACCTTTTTGGATCTAGTTTGGTGGATATCTTAATTTTTGATAATCCAATTAGTATATTTAAAACATCTTGTATTTTTCTACCAGTACCAGAACAAATATTATAGGCTTCTCCAAATTTGCATTTTGTTAAGGACAGCTCATATGCTTTTACTATATCTCTCACATCTGTGAAATCTCTTATGGCATCTAAATTTCCGTGATTTATTACAGGTTCTTGTTTATTTTTTTCAATCGTTGCTATTTGTTTTGCAAAGGTTGACGATACAAACACATCTCCGCGTCTTGGTCCTGTATGATTAAATGCTCTTGTTACTATCGTCTTTAAGCCGTAGGAAAGGTTATATTGTAATGCAAGTTTATCGGCTGCCACTTTTGAGACTCCATAAGGGCTCATGGGTCTTAGAGGGTTTGTTTCTTTTATGGGGGCTTCGTCAGGATATACTTTTCCGTATTCTTCTGAACTACCGGCAATTTGTATTTTTATATCATTTGCAGATTTTCTAGCTGCTTCAAGAATATTTAATGTTCCTATTATATTTACTGTTAAAGTTTCCGCAGGCGCGTGCCAGCTTGTAGGAACAAAAGATTGTGCTGCAAGATGAAATACATAATCTGGTTTTACTTCTTCCATGAATTTCAATGTTGAGTGGGCATCTGCTATATCTGTTTCTACTAGTTTAATTTTATTTATTATGTGCTCTATATTGTCTGTTCTGCTCCTCCTTCTGATTGTTCCATAAACTTCATAGCCCAATGAAAGCAAATGCTCAGCTAAATGACTGCCTACAAAACCTGTTATGCCTGTTATCAATGCTCTTTCCATAATGTCAATAATATAACGTTAAGCTTAAATAACTAACGCCTAAATTCTTAAGATGGAGAATATTACAACAAATGAAACAGGATAAAACAATGGCCTGTTTTCATAAAAGTCTCGAATAAACCTCATTTATAATCTTTTCTTTTTGCATGTAGCTGTATTTTTCCTTATATCTCTTTTTTGCGTTTCTCCCAAACTTTAGTCCTTTTTTTGTATTATCTAGCAAATATTCTATTTTTTCTTTCAAATCATCTATAGACCCTGGCCTAACAAGCAAACCGCATTTTCCATTATCAAGGATTATGGGTATATCAGAGATATTGCTTGCTATTATTGGTTTTCCCATCATCATCGGTTCAAAAATTTTTGCCGGTATCTCTGCTCTTGCATATTCTGTGTCCTTTGTAGGTATAACATAAATGTCAGAGGCTGCAGTAAGATTTACAACTTCTTCAATAGGAATTTTCCCTGTTAAAATCGCCTCTTATATAAAGTTCCACTTGGTTATTCAATTCTATAAGACTTCTTCCAAGCTGATATATGTACTCAGCTATTCCTAACCCCATTCCTCCTGCTCTGCTTTGAGGGACTGTATGACCGACAAGCGTGAGTTTCATAAAACTTTCCTTATAACATCTAAATATTTTTCTGCGGCTTTGTTCCAGTTAAATTTATCTATAAATTTCTTTGATTTTAAGGAAAGGCTTTTAGCCAAGGATTTGTCTTTGAACAATTTGTTTATTGCCTCTCCTATTGCTTTAGAGTCTTTCTTTTCCACCACAATAGCAGCATCTTCTGGGATTATCCCAAGATCTGTTACTACAACAGGGACTTCCAAAGAGACTGCTTCAAGCAAAGAATAATTTAATGATTCTGATAAAGAAGGTAAAACAAAAACATCTGCTATTGAAAGGAATTTGTCAACATCCTTTCTAAATCCTGTAAATATAGTGTTTAAATGACGTTTTTTTGCAAGCTCTTTGTATTCTAAGGCCTGAGGTCCATAACCAACTATAAAACATATATATGGATATTTTATATAACTGAGAGCTTCTAAAAGATATTCTATACCTTTTACCTTTATCAACCTTCCAACATAAACAATAACTTTTCTATTGCCTATTTTATATTCATTTTTTAATTTATCCCTCTCTTTTTTATATATAAGCCTTATTCTGTTTTTATCAAATCCGGGGAAAACAACCTCATATTTTTTGGTGATTTTTTTTAGTTGTTGGGGAGAATGTGTTATATTGGCAGAAGAATGTGTATAAGTTATTTTTTCAATAAATTTGAATAAAAATCTTATAAAGGGGTTATATTGAGGTTGTTCGCTTGGTAGACCATGGCATACCATTATTATAGGTTTTCTTTTTATCTTGGATAACAACAACCCAAGAAAACTTGCGATATCGTCATGAGATATTATAACGTCAAAATCAAGCGATAGAGATCTGAGGAAAGATAGAAAATTAAAAGATGGGTTTCTTAAATAAAACCCCTTTATGAATGGCAATCTATACACTTCTATATTATTTTTCCTCTCATAAGTCTTAGTGTTTCTGAATTTTCGTGTTATAATTATAAGATTAAGAGTTTTATCTAAATTTTTAACTAAATTTTCTACATATATTTCTATCCCTCCTGAGGGATTAGGGTCTTCCGCTGGGGTTGCTGCTCCAAATGGGTATTCCTTTGATCCAAGGATTAGGATTTTCATACTTAGATGAATTGGTAATAACTTTAAGAAGGTTGCCCCACATGAAGCCTAAGTAAATTGGGAGAAGTTTTATAAAAATACCGTAGATTATAGATGATATGATATCTATTTCAAGTCCGAATATAGGAAGCGAGGAGATTAAAGAAGCCTCTGAAGTATTGCTTTCAGGAAACCTTATTCAGGGAGGAAAAGTAAAAGAGTTTGAAAACATATTCTCGAAGTTTATAGGTGTGAAGTATGGTATTGCCACATCTTCAGGAACAACTGCTTTGCAAGTTGCTTTAGAGGCTATAGGTATAAAAGCGGGGGATGAGGTTATCACAACTCCTTTTAGCTTTATTGCAACATCTAATGCTGTTTTATACCAGAAGGCAAAGCCTATTTTCGCTGATATAGATCCAAAAACATTTAACATAAAGCCGGAAAATATAAGGAAAGGTATAAAAAAGGAAACAAAGGCTGTACTTGTTGTTCATTTATATGGCCATCCGTGCGAAATGGGCGAGATAAAAGATATCTGTGAGAGACATAACATTATTCTTATAGAAGATTGCGCCCAAGCTATTGGGGCAGAATACAAAAAGAAAAAAGTAGGGTCTTTTGGAGATGTTTCTTGTTTCTCATTTTACCCTACAAAAAATATAACCACAGGGGAGGGAGGGATGATATTAACTAATAACAAAGATGTAGAATATAAATCAAGGGCTATAAGAGATCATGGAAAAAGGAATGAGAGTCATGAAACATTGGGCTATAATTTCAGATTAACAGAGTTTCAGGCAGCCATTGGTCTTGTACAAATGAAGAAAATAGATCAATTTAATAGAAAGAGAGACGAAAACTCACGAATTCTTAGCGAAAATATAAAAAACAATAGAATAACAAAGCCATATGTAGATCCTAATGTAAAACATGCATGGAACCAATATACAATTAGAGTTAGTTCAAGAGATGATTTGTCGGAATTCTTGAACAAATCTGGAATAGGAACGCGCATATACTATAAAAAACCAATTTATGCAGAGCCTGTATACAAGAGGTTTGGCTATAAAGAAGTAATATGTCCAGAGGCTGAAAAGGCTTCAAATCAGGTTTTATCTCTTCCTATACATCCCAAATTGACGCAAAATGAAGTATTAAAAGTTGCCGAGGTTGTAAACAAGTTTGTATGAAATTGAAAACAGCTGTTATAGGTATCGGAAACATGGGAAAAAACCATGTGAGGATTTATTCAGAGCTGAAAGAATCAGAGTTGGTCGCAATTTCTGATATTAATGAAAAATTAGGAAAAGAATTAGCTGAAAAACACAGCTGTAATTATTATAAAAATTATAAAGATCTGCTTAAAAAAGAAAAAATAGATGCTGTCTCTATTTGCGTTCCGACTTCATTGCATTATCAAGTTGCTGCTGATGCCATAAATTCTGGCATAAACTTGCTTATAGAAAAGCCAATAGCCAGCAGTCTTGCTGAGGCAAACAAAATTGTAGAGCTTGCAGAAAAATCAGGGGTAAAGCTAACTGTTGGTCATGTTGAAAGGTTTAATCCGGCTGTAAAAAGGCTTAAAGAAATAATTGATGAAGGCAGGCTTGGAACAGTTATATCCTTGCTTGCGAGAAGGGTTGGTCTTTTCCCCCCGCAAATAAAAGATTCTAATGTTATTATAGATCTTGCAGTGCATGACATAGACATATTTAATTATATAATTGGAGAGCAGCCTCTAAGTGTTTATGCTAAAGGCGGAAAGGGGTTGATAAAAAGTAGGGAGGATTATGCTGGCCTTTTCCTTACATACACAAACAATGTAAACGCCATAATAGAAGTTAACTGGATAACCCCAGTAAAAATAAGAATTCTTAATATAACCGGAACTGAAGGTTATGCAAGCTTGAATTACATAACTCAGGATTTGGTTTTGTATGAAAACAATTATGAAAAATCGTATGATAAATTCGGAGATTTTGTGTTTAAATTTGGGAAACCAAAAAAGCAGACAATAAGAATAAAAAAAGAAGAACCATTAAAGCTGGAGTTGAAAGATTTTCTGCTTTGCATTAAAAATGATAAAGAGCCGTCTGTCAGCGGTCTTGATGGTATTAATGCACTTAAAATTGCATTAGAATCTCTATGAGATGGTTTATGAAATATTTTATGCATAAATCTGCAGAGGTATCGGAAAAGGCGTCTGTAGGAGAAGGAACAAAAATATGGAATAATGCACAAATAAGAGAAAAATCGCGAGTGGGTAGGAACTGCGTTATTGCCAAAGGTGTTTACATTGATGTTGGTGTAAAAATAGGCGATAATGTAAAAATAGAAAATATGGTCTCTATTTATCAGGGTTCTGAAATTGAAGATGGGGTTTTTATAGGACCGCATGTTTGCCTAACTAATGATAAAATACCAAGGGCTATTAATACATCTGGAGATCTGAAATCAGGAGGAAGTGTTGTCAGAAAATCTAGAGGTTGGGAAATGGGAAAGATTTTAGTGAAAAAAGGTGCATCAATAGGAGCAAATTCAACTGTTTTACCTAATGTTACAATAGGCTCATGGGCAATGATTGGGGCCGGCAGCGTTGTTACAAAGGATGTTCCTGATAACGGCCTGTTTTTTGGAAATCCCGCAAAACTGATGGGTTTTGTATGTAAATGCGGCTCCAGATTAGAGTTTGCCAAAAAAGAAAAAGGCTTTTCATTAATGAAATGCAAAAAATGCAATGAAACAATAAAAACAAATATGCAAAATAAGTGATTCTATGATTTGGTTACTCCTTGTATTTCTGTCGGCTTTTCTAGTTACGTTGTATTTGACACCTGTTTTTATTAAAAAATTAAAGGCCGCTGGCGTTGTTGGTGTTGATATACACAAGGAGGACAAGACTTCTATACCGGAAATGGGTGGTCTTGTAATTCTTTTTGGCCTTGCAACAGGCGTGTTCTTGTCAATACCGTTTTTTTCCAACGGCCTTACTTTTTTGTTTGCTGCATTTCTAACAATACTGATAACAGGTATAATAGGAATATGCGATGATTTGTTTGGAATAAGGCAGAAAAAAAAGGCTTGGCTTCCTGTTTTTGCAGCAATACCATTAATGGTCACACAGGCCGGCGTTTCCACTATGAACCTGCCTGGTTATGGTCCTATAGAGTTTGGCATTCTCTATCCTTTGATAATTATCCCTCTTGCAATAACTGTTGCGTCCAATGCGACCAATATGCTTGCAGGATACAATGGCCTTGAAGCAGGCCTTGGTCTCATAGCTGCTGTTTTTGTGGGTATAGGAGGTCTGCTTATTGGCAGGGTTGAAGTCTCAATATTGATGTTTGCACTTGCCGGCGGTCTGTTGGCATTTCTTAAATTCAACTATTACCCAGCAAAGATTTTCATGGGAGATGTTGGAACATTCACAATTGGCTCTGCAATTGCTGCTGCTGTTATAATAGGGAATATGGAAATGGTGGGCATAATTGCTCTTGGCGCATTTATAATAAATGGTGTTATTACGATTTTTGATTTGGTGAGGGGCAAGCCAATTAAGAAATTCTCTGGTGTGAAAAAAGGTCTGCTAATACCGCCCAAGAAAAAATATGTTTATACTTTATATTACTATATAGAAAGCATTACTAAATGTACAGAAAAGAGGCTTGTACATATCGTTTTGCTAATAGGCCTGGTTTTTGGTCTACTGTCGCTTTTGTTCCTGCTCTTGCAGTTCTATTGGATATGAGTTCAAAGAGTGTTAACTTAGGAACATGGTGGGTAAAATCTTAAATTGTTAGATAATTGAAAGTAGAATTCATATACAAAAAAATAAGTTTGTAATAACCCGAATTAAGAAAGCAAGAAAAGATATGAATTATCAAATTATAAATCTCTAATAACCCTTTTAAGTTAACTGTGGCAATTTTCTAGTTATTTACCTTATAAATTTTTACCAGAACATTATCAAAAACTTTCTCTATAGGCAAATCTGCGCCTTCCATGAACATGAGCCTTGAAAACATTGTGTGCTCTGCGACTTCTGGTATATAGAATATGCCCAAATTAGATATGGATACGCACCCTCCTATAGAATCTGTTCTGTTTCCTGCTCTTATGATGCCGTTTACAGTGCAAATATCATTTATATAAGATCTTTGAATATATTGTCCATTCTGGGAAACAAGGAACACCGGTGGGCCTGCTAGTGCTAGTGTGTCAGATGTGTTGCCTCTTACCGGCAGCCATATGGAATAAGGGGGAGCTACATATTCATAAATTAAATTTCCATTATTTTGGAAAATATTAGGTTTTGGATTGAATTGCACAAAACCAACAACCTGTTCTCCATTTGATGCTATTTTTGTTATTGCTCCGTATTTCCCAGGCAAAGTATAATCCATAAGAATGTAGCTTAGGTTACTTATCAGTGTGGGTTTCCAGTTGTCCCAGTTTTCTGGTCTATCAGTAAAGAACAAGGCTGCATCATATCTTGATATAGCACCTGCACCACCACCATCAAGGATTGTTGGCCTTTGTCCTACTGTTTGGAACCAATAGCCAAAATCCCACCAGGAAAATACGCTTGAGCCTTCAGGCGTCTGGGTGCGCAAGAAGTCCATTGCCTCAAGGATAGGTTGGTTTATGGAGGGGCCTAAAGAGCTGGCATGTGCTTTTGCATTTTCAAAGTTTAAGGCGACTGTAATGGAAATGAATATTATAATAGGTATTAGTATAAGATCTATTCTGCCTGATGGTAGCTTGTTTGAAATGGTGTTGTAAATTCTTTTGAAAATAGAATCTTGTCCTTCTGACCTCATTAATAAAAATCCTAAAAACAGTAGCAATAGCGCTGGGACTAAGAAACCTGCAAAGACTACCTGATTGCCTAGGCTTGTATATGCACCAAAAAGCATTATTAAACCAAATATAAAGTAAAGAATCCATGTTGCTTTGGCCTTGCCAATTGTTTTTATGCTAAAAGATTTGTCTATAATCCATGAGGTAAAAAATCCACCTATAAGTGCAGCTGGTATTCCCAGCATGTAGGTGAACCTGATACCGAAAAACACAGACTGTATTGAGGCCACTAAAAATATTAGTGGGAATAGTATAAGCAAATCTCTTGTTTTGTAAAGCCTGTAAAGCAGAACAATAGAGCCAAGGAAATATAAAAACCAGAGAGAAAATATGGGATTAAAACCTGCAAGGTTAGGCAAAGAAGTGTATGTTATGCCTGTGCTCCCTAGTATAATATTCCAGTCTCCTGGTATGCTTTCAGCTACAGTTGTAAGCTGCGCGCTTTTTAATGTTATTTTATCTATAGCCTGGTCTATTAGCGTATTTAGCGTATCTATAAATATAGATCCTATCAATATTGCTACAAGAGCTATAATTGTGATACCAAGTGGCAAGAATCTTAACTGTTTTTCATTAACCAGCCTGAACCTCTCTGCTGCAACTCTTAAAAGCAAAATGGCTGCAATGCCAAGCGGTATGAAATATGCCACCAGAGTTCCAACAGCTGAGGGTGTGGCCCATATTATTCCAATTCCTATGAATATTGTTGGAATATAAGACACAAATAGATTTTTTGTATTTTGATTTAGGAGTAGCAGAACAAAGGCAAAAATACCATACAGCAACAAAACTATTTGAACGCCTCCCCATATGCTTCCTGTTACTCCTAGAAATAACCCTGATAGTATTCCGTAAACCAATCCGCGTTTCCAATTGCTTTCTTTAAAGGATTTTATAAAAAACAGGAAAGTTAAAAACAAGAATGGAGCTGAGATTGCTTCTTTTTCTATCTCCCCTGTTGATGTTCTTGTAAAATATGCTACAACTGTTCCAAGAAAAAAGGCGCCAAAAAGGCCTGCTTTTTTGCTGTTAAACAATTCTTTGCAAACAAAAAACATAACTAAAACAGATAAAGCACCCATTAAAGAGGGGAATATAAATGCAAATTGGAAAAAGCTTATGTTAAGAAAAGGGTTAAGCAAAACATAAATTATAGCAGGCGTGTACAAGGCCCCTCTTCTGTCAAAAAAATCGTCTCCATAGGGGTAATTTCTCAGCATGTCCCTTTCAGGTAATTGGAAATTGTTTTCAAGAATATAGTTGCTCAGCCTGTAAATAAAATAAGTATCTATATCCGGTAGTATGCCAAATCTGTTTGGTATTTCTCTTAGCTGGTATGCAGAAACAACTATAATTAAAAGAACTATTAAATACCAGTATTTCTTAAGAACATCAAAAGGCTTTAGGACTGCTATAGGATTTTTTATGCTTCTTCCAATATTTGCGCTCTCTACCTGTTCTATAACATTAGCCATACTCTCTCCAAGAGTGGCTGCATTTTGTACAGCGCAAAAACAATGTCGGAGCTTCGTCTATGCTTCTTGTTTGCTGCAACCACCACACTGCTTCATCATGCGAGCATTTTGGGCAGGTGACCCGTGTTTTTGGTAGCGATTCCTGTTTTTTCTCTATAATAACTATCTCATCAAGGGGTTGTTTTTTTACCTTTTCTGCTATCTCTAAAGGTTTATAATCCTTTGTCTTTTTTCCGCACTTTCTGCATATCAATATAGTTTTTTCTTTCTCTTTTTTAGCTACCAAAATCGTACCGCATTTTTTGCAAAAATCCATATGGTAAACTCCTGTAACTTAGATTTGTTTAAATGGAACTGTAATTTAAAATCTTATCAAAAGGTTATATCACACTTTATTTTTATTAACTTTTAATCCGTTTCTAATAATTTATTAATTGTTTATTAATACCTTTGGTTTTCTTAAGCTATGAACACATAGGAACTGTAGGTTTGGTTTTATTTTTTAAATAATTGCGTGTAGACTACATAAGCTGCAAGTAAAACGATCAATATGAATATAATGTTTGGCAATATAAATTCATTAAGCCCTATTTTGACCCATCCTAAATATGGTATTATTAAAATCTCTTTGCCTTTTATTTGTGAAGGTTGTATTGCCTTTTCAAAAGGCAGCTGGCCATTGTTTGCGTCTCCTTTTGTCTGGAAAGTGCCGTCAGGATTGATTTCAACTATTCTGTGTACAACAGGTATTTCCTGATTTGGCGGGCTAAACACTATGATATCCCCAACCTTAAGCTGCTCGGCAGGAAAGCCTTGCAAAATTAAAATATCTCCCCTCCTGAATGTGGGGATCATTGAATTTGATTCAACTGCTACAATAGGCAAGTCTGTTGACAAGCCCAGGGCAAGGGCCTGGTTTATCCCAACGGCTAGTAATATGCCTAATAATATGTACAGAATTGTGGAGTATGTTTCTTTAAAGGACTTTTTCATATTACCTAGCCTATTGTTTTTGTGTGCAAGATAAATAATATATTTAGTGTTTAAAAATTTTCTCTAAAATGGCTTTTCTTTCTCCTTCTTTTTTATTATCTCTTTCTCAAGCTCGCCTAATATGTATCCAACTGTCTTTGTAATGTCCCATGAGTGAGCCTGCGCAAAAAAGGCCCCTTTTGCTGTAAAAATGCGCGCCCTGACAGAATATTTAATCCGTTTTCCTGTTTTATGATACTTGTCAACATGAAATATTAAATGGTTTAGAGGGTATATTTTTGATATCTTTTTGACAAAGCGCTCTACCTCCTCATCTATAACAGATTTTATAAATGCATCCTCTTCTTTTATGCCGGATATGGTTACATACACGCCTTTTACAGGCTCCCCAACTAGCTTTAGTATATCTTTTGGGGTTATAATGCCTGCTATCTTCCCTTTGTCCTCAATAAGTATCACTGTAGATTTGTTTCTTATCATTAGTTCGATTATATCTGTAAGATTAGAAGCTGGGTTGGCTTTTACTATTGATTTCTTCATTAAAGATGTAGCAAGTATTTGTTCTGCTTGTATTCTTTCTCCACTCTCTTCTCCGAATCTTGTTCTTTCCTTTGGTATTACTGATTTTAAGAGCGTCTCTGCATCCACAAGTCCTTCTATTCTATCCTGGTTATCTACAACAGGCAAGTGGGAGATATGGAGCTCTCTGAGCATTGATTTTGTTGTAGCAAGCGTGTCTTTGCTTGTTATACAATAAGGAAAATTCATTATATCTCTGGCCTTTTTATTTTTAAGAGCGCCTTCGTTTTTTATTTCTCTCAACAAGTCTAACTGTGTTATGAGGAAAACTCCTTCTTTTTTCTCTATATGAATTGGCATAGCAGAGTGGTTGTTAATTAAAAAAGAGTGAATTATTTCTTTAATATCTGTGCCTGGTAGTATAGGTCTTATTTTTTCTATATAATTTTTTATTTTTGTTTTTTCTGGCTCTTGTATGTCTCTATAGGCAAGAGAATTTGCTGTTATTATTCCCTTGAACTCCCCTTTTTCTTTCACTATTGCGTGAGTTGCATTATTTCTTAGGAATTTTCCTATTAAATGGGAAACCGGCTCTCCTGCTGTTATTTCTAGAGGAGGCCTAACAAAATCAAAGCTTGACATAAGTATCAGTTAACTATTCAAAATAATTGCTTTGAGAATTTAAAAAGTTGTTAAATTTGTATATTTTTGGCGGTGTATATTCTATATACCTGTTTTCTTGATATTCTTCATTTTTCTTGTTATATAGCCGGCAAGGATGTTCCTGATTTTTTTTGATTTTATCTCCTTTATATGTGTTATAGCCTCCTTGTTTTTTTCAAAGTTATCACTAAATTTGTCACCATGTTCTGCTATCATCTTGTTCCCCAAGGTTTTTATTGCAGTGCTCTTTACTCTGCCCATAACATCAGCATGTATCAGAATTTTGATATCAAGTGTTTCTTTTGGTGTTTATCTTGTTATCTAACAATATAAAACTTACATTAAGTTAAACCTTTTTATTTAGGGTTTCATCCTGAGTACTTCGTAATAAGTTACATCGCCTTCATTATCAACTACTGCCCATAGCATTCTTGCGCGTATTGAATGAGCAAGCCTTACTGCTCTTGAAAGCTCTGCAAACGAGCATGTATAATCTTCCGGGACTGTGTATACAATCCATCTTGTATGCTCCTCTGCTGTTTTTGGCCCTTTCTTTACGCCAATGCCTCTTTTGTAAACCCTGAAATCACATCCAAATTTAAACCCTGTTTTGACTACTAGGCCTCTGTCCCTCAAATCCTTGTAAACAATATATTTCTCATGAAGCCTTTTGTCCCTTTCCAGGCCAAACTCCATTAAACCATCAAAAGTGATTTTTTTGTTTGATTTTTTAACTTTTATTTTGTTCTTCTCCAGAAGGTATAAGGCTTCTGTAAATGCAATCTCTAGTCTCCCTTCTACCAATTTGCCAAAGGATTTGGCCTCTAGTTCTTCGAATCCTTTAGATATTACAATCTTATTCTCTAATAATTTTGCTTCTGGTAGGGCCATAATGGGACAGGAGGGATTTGAACCCCCGACACATCGGTCTTCAGCCGATTGCTTTCGGTTATACTCCCGGACTGAGCTAACAGTTCCTATTTTTAGGAATTACTGTCCCAGTGTCCCACTTTATGATTATTTTATTTTCCTTCTTTTTCAATATGGTGTGGTTATATTGACGCCTCAGAGAGGACTCGAACCTTTTGTCCAAAAGGTGTTTTCACACCTTCTGACTGACACCAAGGTGTCTACAGCTTGCTGACCAAACAAATATGCCTAGTTGGTTGCTGTAACAGCCTTGTGCTCTACCTGCTGAGCTACTGAGGCTTGTGCTATTAGTATTAATAATAAGAATATATGTGTTTTTATTAGAAGAGCGATTATAGAAACCGTGTTTATCAGTCTTCTATTGTAGTTTTCTATTTTATGTAAAATGTTTTGCCTGCGCCGCAAACAATGCTGTAAATCCTAAAGTGAATATTCCAACAGGCAATATAATTTCTCCGTATTTCTCGAGATATTCTGCGTACAATGACTCCATGCTATTTCCTCTCAATTTTTGTAACATTCCCCATCAATTCTATATTCTGCGGTGTGATTGTGGCCTGGCCAAAGAAATTGAATACCTCTATAGTGCCATTATTGCTTGTTATGTTATACTTTCCGCTCACAACCTCGAGTCTCATGTTTTCTGCAAGGAGCTTTGGGATTTTAAGGCCTTCTATTGTTACTTTCTCTATGGGAGCAGTTAGCTTTAATTGCGATCCTTTTTGAGACAAGGATATTTTTTTGTTAGAAAAATCAATGCTTACATCGCCTGTAAACTCAGACAGCTCTATTGAATTCAAAGTTATGTTGTTTTTATCCAGGTGTAGAGAGAGGTTTTCTGGATAGATTATTATGTCAACAGGCTGCGGCTCTTCGGTGGAGGAAAAAAGGCCTCCAAAAGGCGAGCTGCCCAAAAACCCGCCTATCCTGTTTATTATGTCTGACAAGAAATTTGTCTGAGAATCGCCGGCAACAAATGCTGCTACTAAAATCAGGGCTGCTATGCCTGCTGCAAGTATTTTCCAGTCTAACATTTTTAAACCTTTTAAAGTAATATTTATATCTTTATAGTACGACTTATAATACCTTTATTAAATATTGCCGCTTTAAACTATAAGCTAGTAAGGATTTAAAATAATATTATAAAGTCAATTTAAGCTGCAGGTAAATATGGAAAAAATATTATTTCAGTTGGGAGGAGGAGATTCTATAGTTGGCTTACTGTATTTTGTATTCATAATGATATTTTTCTTTTTTTACCCGCGCCTTATGCTGATGCAGATAATGCTGAAGCTGGAAAGGACTGTAAAAGATTTGGAGGAGATGTCAAACAGGTCAAAGGCCTTTATTATAAAAGAAATAAGCAAAAAGCCCAGCAAGGTCTTGAAGGATTCTATAAACAGGTTCTTTGAGTTCTTTGTTATACCTCCTGTGTCTTTAGACCCTTACGGTATTGTGGGGAAGCTAGATCATATAATACAGGACGAAAAAGACAGGTTTGATTATTTTGTGGATCAGATAGCTCCAAAAGAAAATAAAGAGAAAAAGGCCAATCTCACAATGGGCCTTGCAGGAGGCATAACTTTGCATGAAATTGAAAAAATTGTCAGGCATTATGTGGAGCTGATAAAAGAGACAAAGTCCTACCAGATAGCAATAATACTGCAGATGCAGATGCCGCTAATAGAAAAAATGGCCAAGGCATTATATGCAGGGACAAAATCCCTGACAAAGGGTGAGCCAATAGGAGATGGTTTTGGACCTCTTGTTGTTGCAAATCTTATAGGAAATAAAAGAACAAGGGAAATAGAAGAAGATATTGTGATGGCAACTGTTGGTATAAAGGGTAGGACTGCTTTTGTTTTGAAAGCAAAGGGGCCTGGCGGCAGGTTAGGCAGGCCTGGCAAGGCTGTGGAAAAGATTGTTAAGAAAAACAAAATAGCTAGGATAATAACAATTGATGCTGCTGCAAAACTTGAGGGAGAAAAGACAGGAAGCCTGGCTGAGGGTGTGGGTGTTGCAATGGGCGGGCCTGGTGTGGAGAGAAGCTATATGGAAAATGTGGCTGTTTCAAGGAAAATCCCTCTGGATTCAATTATTGTCAAGATGTCTCCTGAAGAGGCAATAACGCCCATGAGAAAGGCAATAAAGGATGCTATTAAGGATGTTACAGAATCAATAGACAGGAGCTTGGTGAGGACAAAGAAAGGGGATAAAGTTATTATTGTTGGCGTTGGGAACACATCTGGTATTGGCAATTCAGGCAGGGATGCAAAAGAAGTAGGAAAATGGGTAGATAAAAACGAGAAAAAGATGAAGGAAAAGAAGAAAAAAAAGTAACGCTAATCTAACAGAAAGAATTATTAGTTACTTCAGTAATGAATTATAGAAAAAGAGAAGAACTGCAAATAGCAGACTGTTTATCATAATATTAAATATAACGGTTAAGTTTATAATCTTAGTATCTAAATTCCGTGATTGTTATGGAAATCATAAACGATTTTCACATACACAGCAGATATAGCAGGGCCTGTAGTAGGGATTTGAGTGTTGATAGTCTTGAAAAGCATGCAAGGCCTAAAGGCGTGAACTTGCTGGGAACAGGGGATTTCACGCATCCTTTATGGCTGAAGGAGCTAAAACAGAAATTAAATGAGGATGGAACAGGCATATTGAAAAGCAAAACCGGGTTTAATTTTATACTGTCTGCAGAGGTTTCAAGTATTTATGGCCAAGATAAGAAAGTGAGGAGAATTCATAATTTAATTCTGGCCCCAGATTTTGAAACAGTGGACAAAATAAATTCTGCGCTTGAGAAAAGAGGCGCAAACCTGAAGTCAGATGGAAGGCCCATATTTGGCATAAAATGCCCAGAGCTTGTGGAGATGCTCATGCAGATAGATGAAAGGATAGAGGTTGTGCCTGCGCATTGTTTGCTACCTGATGAAAAAATACACTGCAATCCAGACATTAAAAAAATATCAGAAGTTAAAAAGGGTGAAAAAGTATTAACACACTTAGGCAATTGGAAGGAAGTAGAAAAAGTGCTTTCGAGGGATTATGTAGGAAATATCCTTAGGATACAACCTTACTATTTTAGAATAGGTATAAGAGTAACACCTGAACATCCTTTTTTCGCAATAAAGTCAGAAGGTAAGCAAATTTACAATAAAGTAAAAAATAAAAAGGATTTTTATAGTAATAAGAGACCTGATTGGGTCTGTGCCAGAGATTTAAAGATAGGAGATATTCTTCTTTATCCCAGAAGCAATAAAATTATAGATAAAGAAGAATTAGATATTACAGAATATATCCAAAAAAATAAATATAAAACAAAAGACGATTGTGTAGTGCCGTTAACCGGCAGGCAGACTAAGCTTGTAAACAAAATAATAAAGGTAAATAAAGATTTCTGTAGATTAATAGGATATTATCTGGCTGAAGGTTATTTCGTGAAAAAAGAGAATTCCATAAGGTTTTGCTTTTCATCTCAGGAGAGTGAAGAGATTAGAGACGTTGAGTTTCTTATAAAAACTATATTTGGCGTGGAATTAGCAAAATTAAGAAATAAAAGTAATTCCATTGAAATGGTTTTCTTTTCAAAAGTACTAGTAGATTTTTTCAGTAATTTTTGTTATAAAAATGGATATAATGCGCAAAATAAACAGCTTCCTTTTTGGATGTTAGGTATTCATCCAGAAAAACAAGGCGAATTGTTATATGGGTGGTGGATAGGGGATACAGGAAATACGACTTCCAGGGTTTTAATGAATCAAATGAAGATTGTCTGTTTAAGGTTGGGAATAATACCTTCTATTGCTGAAGATAGTATTGAAAGTTTTGAGAAAAGGGGAAATCATAAAATAGGGGATAGGATAATAAACGCAAAAAATAATATGTATATTTTTAGCCATCTTTCTTTTTTTGAGGATAAATATTGTTTATTAAATAGGAAATGTTTCAGTAAATTTAAAGCCAAAGAAAAAAGAAGGTATGGGTGGATTGATAGTAATTATGTTTATTTGCCTATAAGGGAGGTTGGGGTTTTTGATTATAATGGAAAAGTATTTAATTTACATGTAAAAGACGATAATTCTTATGTAGCTGAATCGGCAGTTGTACATAATTGCTGGACCCCCTGGTTTGGACTCTTTGGCAGCAAGTCTGGCTTTGACTCTGTAGAGGAATGCTTTCAGGATCAGACAAAACATATACACGCCTTGGAAACAGGCTTGTCAAGCGATCCTGCAATGAACTGGAGGCTTTCAAAACTTGACAAATATGCGCTTGTTTCAAATTCTGATGCGCATTCATTTTGGCCATGGAGAATGGGCAGGGAGGTAAATGTTTTTGATTTGCAGGAGCTGAATTATGATAATTTTATAAAAGTGATAAGGGCAAAGGACAGGAAGCATTTTTTGTATACAGTAGAAGTAAATCCTTCTTATGGCAAATATCATTTTGACGGCCACAGGAATTGTAATGTCTGTATGATGCCTCAGGAATCAAAAAAACACAGGGAAATTTGTCCTGTATGCAGAAAGCAGCTTACAGTAGGGGTGCTAAGCAGGGTTGAGGAGCTTGCAGACAGGCAGGAGGGATTTAGGCCTGAAAATGCAATACCATACAAATCTATTATTCCCCTTTCTGAGATTATAGCAGCTTTGTATTCAGTCCCGCCGCACAGCAAAGTGGTGTGGGAGATTTATAACAAATACATAAAAGAGTTTGGCTCAGAGCTAAATGTTTTATTAAAAGCTGAAGTAAAAGGGCTGAAAAAGATTGATGAAAAGGTTGCGGAATTGATAGTAAGAATGAGGGAAAATAAAGTGGAGATAAGCCCTGGTTTTGATGGCGAATACGGAAAGCTTGTTTTGGAGGGTGTTAAAAGGGCAGAACCTGTTAAAATAAAAAAGCAAAAAATATTGAGTGATTATTAAGGCAGCTGCTGGCTTCCGGAAACGCTCACGCTGGTTGATTTGTCAATCAAATACATGTAATCGCCTATGGCTATAATAGTTGAAGTGGTTGGAAAATCAGCAACTATGTTTGTAGCAAGGACTTTGCATGTAATGGAATTTGACTGGCCGCGGAAAAGGTCCAGCACAATTTCCTGGTCGCAGTCAAGTAATCTCATTGTGTCTGGAAGGTCTATTGTTAGTTTTATCTTGTTCCAGTTTATGTTCTGCTTTTTGCATGCCTCTGCTGTGTTTGGATAGCAAACTGTTCCAGAATTTATGTTGTTTATTCTTATTCTCAAAGGAAATTCAACATTATTAAATGAGGTTCTTACTGGGCCTGGGGTTTCCACGTCTATGCTTACAGGAGACCTGCTCTGGCTTTTTACATCACTAGGCAAAGGCTGGCCAGAATCCTGCAAAAGCCTTAGCTGGTCCTTTGGGACAATTGTGACTGATTTTACTGTCTGGCTTTGATAGGCATAGTAAACGCGAACTGTTGGGTTATAGGTAATTGTTGTAGTAGGCGGAAGTTCTGGTGCCAGATATTTCCAGCTGCATGTAAAGCTTGCCCCTTCTGTTCCATAAAATGGGTCTGGTGGTTTTAAGCTAAATCCCCCTGTATAACTGCATTTTTCCTCTTCAGGGAGTTTTTTCCCATTTACCCATGGACCTTTCCCAATCTGCACGCCTTCATTATACCAATCCTGATCTATGCCAAGCAGCTCTGCATGCGCGTTTGTTGCTGTTACAGAACCTGTGTTTTTTATTCTTGCAAAAAAAGTTACCTCCTCACCGGAAAAGGCCTGAGGCAGGTCAGGTTCTATGTTCTGGATAACAAGACCATTACCGCTTTCCACCTGCGTGCAGCCTGAAACAAACATAGCAATAAAAGGTAATATAATGATAAATTTTGATTCCATATTTAATTAGTGGTTGCAAATCTTAAAAAGTTGTGAGCAGTTGTTTATTGATAAAAGATTTTATTATTAGGATAAAATAAAGAATAATAGATTAAATCAATAGAGTTGCGCTTAAACAAACTCGCTTGCTGGTATTGTTCCTTTGACTATTAAGGTTGTTCCTTTGTGTTCTATAAAGTAGTCATAGTCTAGGGTCATTATTATTGTTCTCTGCTCTGCCACAACAGGAGGGTTTGTTACAATTATTTCGCATGTTATCTCTATGTCTTTGCCCCTGAACAGCCTGACAAAAGCCCCTCCTCTGAATACTTGGCACTCTTGGGTATCAAAATCCAGGCCAGGAGGCAGGTTTATTGTAAGTAGAACCAAATCAGCATCTCCGGCTTGTTGGAAAGCTGGGTTCGGGCTAAGCGAGCCGCCACCTGTGTTGTCTATTCTTATTGTTACTGGAAATGCCTTCAGCTCACCAACCTGTCTTGTTGCTCTTATTATATTGCCTGTTGTAACGCTGGCAAACAGCGGGCCTCCAGACACGCCTGTAGTCCCAGCAGGCAGGCTCTCACCTTCCTGTGTTAGTCTTCTCAGTTCTTGCTCTGTAACAAGGGTTATTGGTTTTGTAACAGAAGTTCTATAGCCATAATGTATCCTTAAAATTGGGTTATAATTTACCCTCTGGCCTTCTGGTAATAAAGGCGCTATCACCTCATAGAAATCTTCTTTTTGCTCTCCTGAAGTGCCAAACTGGGGGTTTGCAGGAAGCAGGTCGCCAAGAGGCAGGTCGCTACCAAAGAATCCCCATTCATCTGGGTTTATGCCTATAAGCCTTGACATCACATCTGTGGCCTCTTCACCACCGAGGTTTTGGATCTTAAACCTGAGCCTGATGTTGTCTTGGGATTCTATAAGATTTATATCCGGCTCAAAGGCCTGTATTGAGATTCCAGGCCCTGTTGCGCCTCCGGTTGTTTGCTGGCCTACACAGCCAGATATAAACACTACAGCTCCTAACAAAAACACAAGAAGTTTCTTATCTTTCTCTAAACTTAAGCTCATAAGACCTTATTATTTATTTGGCCCTATTGATTTATAAGTATTTTGTTATCTCAAAAAGGATAGTTATTTAAGCCTTTAGAATTTCGGCTCCACTGTCACTTTTTCTGTATCCCTGAACTCATAAAAATATTCATCAATGGTTACTGTTATTGTGTGCGTTGTTACTTGTGGAACGGCTTCGTGTATCTCAATTTCGCAGAAAAGTTTGGGTGACTTGTCTTTTATCAGCTTGATAAACTCTATTTCTATATCCTCCCCCGCAATACCATATGGGCCTGTTTCACTGTCTCCCTTTGGTTTATATATGCTTCTGCCTTGCGCGTCTGGATGTTTTTCAAAATTGCATTCGTTTTCATTCTTTATTTTTATTTTAAGGTCCCTGAAATCTATCTTGATCTTTTTTGCATCAACTCTCCCGTCCTGCAGGAACCCTTTTCCTGTGTTTTCTATTTGCAATGCAAGCACAGTGGTTCCCTTTGGGCCTTCTTGCGTGTCAATTATTGCTATTGGCTGCTTGTCCTCTACTGTGAGAATTGGTTTTATGGGTCCTTCTCCACGGATTATATAAGACTCTACAGGCTTGAGGTTTCCTCTTTCAATCTGCTGCTGCAGCTCTTTCTGGTTTATTAGTTGGAGAGTTGTAAGGCTTGTTGTATTGAAAGGATATAAAACCAAAACCTTCATGCCGTCAGAAGGGCACACTGTTTTTAGCTCAACTTCCTCTGGTATTATAACCCAGTCAACTTCTGCTATCTGGCCTGGAAGGAGCTTTGATAACAAACAAACAGTTTCTTTGAGTTCGGGTCTATCACCAATAATATCACCTGGACATGTCATTTCTTGTACAGTGAACAAGCCCTTGCAATAATCAAACAGCTCTACAGTTATTAAGTTGATGCCAGAGCCAACTGTTGTTGTGCCGGTGTTTTCAACAAAAGTGACAAGCTTAATTGGCTGGCCTGGGGAGACAGTGGAGGGGATTGCAGAGAACTCTTTTATAACAACTATATCGCTAGGCTCTGATTCAACTGTGGGGCCAAAGGAAAAACCCGGTATTGTGCAGCCTGAAATAAGCAGGACTAAAGATAAGAATATTAGGAATTTGGTTTCCATAATATTACTATTGAGAATTAATTATAAATACCGGTATAGTTGGTTTAATGAATTGATTGTGTTTTGATTCTGTTATTGATATTTTTAATCAAAAATCAATATAATAATAACAAGCTTAAATTCAGGTGTGTTTGTAGAATAATGTTTAAAGTGTTATTATGAAAAAAAGTCAGATGGCTTTTGAGTTTATTATTGCAGTGGTCCTTATTCTGGCCATTGTTTTTTATATAATCAATTACCTCAATACAGGGGTTTTTGTTTTCAGCAGGGAGGCACAGTTAAATGATTTGGAAAGCAAGGCTGTTCAGGCCTCGAATCTTTTGCTTTATAATCCTGGTGTCTGGGCCTCTGGCCAGCCAAAACAGCTTGGTTTGGAGCTTTCTTGGCCTGTATTAAATAGCACAAAACTAAATGATTTGCAAAATTATTGCAATACAAACTATGATGATCTTCTGGAAAAACTGGATTTATCAGGAAAAAAAACAAGAATAATTGTCGATGAAACAACCGGGCAAAATATAGTTTTATGTGGTCCTGACTTGCCAAGGGCTGTTTTGAATGTAAATGTAAAGAGGTTTGCTCTGTCTGAAAGCAACAGGCCGCTAATTCTGAATCTGTGGGTCTGGTAATAGCTTAAAAATTTAATTTTGATAAAGATGATTTAACTTATATTGAATAAAGAAATTTGAATTGCTGGGGAATCTTTTTGAATGGAATTAATGAATTTATAAGAATTTTTTAATTAGGTTTTCCAGACTTTGCTTTCCTATAACTTTTAAATTATATCTCACCCTTACAATGGGTTTTTTTGTATTTATTATTCTAAGCAAGTAAATTGGTGTTCCTGATATTATTGCATCACAGGGGGTCCTGTTTATTGTTTTTTCAAGCTCCTTTATCTGATTCCTGCTGTAGCCCATTGCAGGCAAAACATTTGCCAAGTGTTTGTATTTTTTATAAATTTGTTTTAAAGAGCCGACAGCATATTTTCTTGCATCAACTATTGTTGCGCCTGCCTGTTTTGCAGCTATATACCCTGCTCCAAAAGGCATGCCACCGTGTGTAAGGGTTGGACCATCCTCAACCACGAGAACTTTTTTGTTTCTTATAATCTCTGGATTGTCCACAGATATTACAGAGTCTGCATCTATAACAACCGCCTTTGGATTGAATTTTTTTATGTTCTGTTTTAATGTTTTAATGTTTTCTGGGCTTGCAGATTTTTCCTTATTGATAATTATAACATCAGCCATAAGGAAATTTGTTTCGCCTGGATAATATGAAATCTCATGTCCTGGCCTCAAGGGGTCAACCAGGCATATATGCAAGTCTGGTTTGTAAAATGGGAGATCATTGTTTCCACCGTCCCATATTATAACCCCGCCTTTGCCTGCTTCATTTTCTGCCTCTGTGAGAATTTTTTCATAATCAACTCCTGCAAAAACAGTTACGCCTGCTTCTATAAGGGGCTCGTATTCCTCCCTTTCTTCTACTGTGCAATTATATTTGTCTAAATCCTTCATTGTCATAAATTTTTGGCAAACTTGCTCACGTAAAATTCCATAAGGCATAGGATGCCGTACTGTTACTACTCTTTTACCTGTTTTTTTCAATATCCTGCATATCTCCCTTGTTGTCGGGGATTTTCCACATCC
>Ga0213870_1000249_pt1 | contig 28414 bp, 31 predicted proteins | sample WICALVC2017_Meta_FD_160119 | JGI IMG/M metagenome (GOLD analysis project Ga0213870, IMG submission 160119) | Freshwater microbial communities from subterranean cave lake in Wind Cave National Park, South Dakota, United States - WICALVC2017 | ecosystem: Environmental > Aquatic > Deep subsurface >... | reverse complement strand
CAAGATGAAATTGGTACCCCTTGGTGTGTCACCGTAGATTATGATACGCTAAAGGATGACACGGTGACAGTAAGGGACAGAGACACAACTAAGCAAGAGCGAATTAAGGTAGAGAAACTAGTTGCACATTTTATAGAAAGACTGATATAAAAATATGAAAAAAATAATTATTGGATTATTAATTGTTGTAATGGTTTTGGCTGTGGCAATTTCCCTAAAGGCTAAACTTTCAAAAAAGAGTGAAATTGCTGAAATTATTCCTACCCCAACTGTGATTCTGCCGACTATATCTGACGATATAATAGTTGAATTAAATCCTAAATCTGGAAATCAAGCAGTCTCACTTAAGATAAGTGGAATACCTCCTGACTTAGAATCTATCGAATATGAATTAACTTATATTGCCGAAGGAGGACTACCCAGAGGCGTTTTAGGAAAAATTACTTTATCAGGTGAGACTGAAGTATTGCGTGATGATTTAGTACTTGGTACATGTAGTAGTGGTAAATGTGTTTATGATAAAGGTGTAACATCAATCGATTTAACTCTCAAATTCAATAGTCCCACTGGAGCAAGTGTCTTTCAAAAAACCTATCCACTGTAAATTGCCTATTGTATCTACTCCCTTAAATATTATTGAACTGTCAAGCCTGGGTTGTCTTGAATATTATTTCCTATCACTTTTCTCGTATCACCCATATTGATTTCTCGCTTCAGATGGGGGAAGTGATAAAATAGCAGCCAAATTGCCCAGTTAGTTTATAAACTCTACGGACTCACGCCGGCTTGCCCTGAGCTAGTCGAAGGGAAGAAATAGCAATTGTGGAAGGTAAAAATTAATAAAAATATTTTTAGGGATAAACAATTTTTAAGATTGTTAAAAAAAGAAAATTGGATTGTTAAAACAATTTGGGAGAGTGAAATCGAAGAAAATCTTCAAAAAATACTTAAATCATTTAAAATTATATTACCTAAAGTTTAAATTTATTTCTCTTTTTATCTTTAAATTGCATTTTTGCTTCAGCCAAAGCTTCTTCTATAGCTTTAAATATTTTCTCTATATCTTCATTATTATATTCGTATAAAGCTTTATTATTGCAATTAGATAGAATTCTGAGGCCATTAATGATGTTATTGGTTCTATTCTCGGCTAATACTGTAAATCTTTCTTTTTTTGATGTAAACTTTTGTCTTGTCATAATGTTATTTTATATCATAATAAAGTGTAATTGTCAAAATAATTATTTTATTATAATTTTATGTAATGGCATAAAAATCATTTTTTATCAAAAAGTATTGACATATAAAAGAAAAAGATTTAAACTGCGTTTAAATAGAAAAAGAGCCGCCCGGTCAAGGAACAGCTCTTTTTGATGAAGGTTTGTGCCTTCTTTTATAGTAAAACATTTAGAAATCCGTTTGTCAACAAATTTATGTCTATAGACACTAATGATAGGCTAAAGTATCTCGAAATGATCCAAAATATTATTAATAGGATGGCAAATAATTCATTTCTCATCAAAGGCTGGACGATTACTCTCTCTCTCGCCGGATTTAGTTTATTTGCTTCCAAACATGAAGATATTTATTTATTCTTAATAATCTTTTCAACCATAATTTTTTGGATACTTGACGGTTATTACCTTCGACAAGAAAAATTATTTAGAAGCTTATATGAAAGTAACGCTTCGGAGGATAATTATCATAAAAAATTAAGGAATTTAAGCTTAGATACCTCAAAAAATAAAGAAAAAGTAGAAAATATTTTATTATGTATGTTCTCTTTTCCTACCTCTCTTATTTATATTACAATTCTTTTTATTACTTTATTAGTATTAAATTTTACACTTTGTCCGAGGGGGTGAAATTAATTATGGCAAGAAAAGTATTTTTTAGTTTCAAATACGAAGATGTATCTAGGGCAAATGTTGTTAGAAATATTTGGGTCACACAAGGAAAAGAAGCGGCTGGATTTATTGATGCGGCAGATTTTGAGGAAGTAGAAAGCCAAGGTGAGGAAGCTATTAAAAATTGGATCGACGAACAGCTTGGTGGAACTTCTGTAACTGTTGTTTTAGTGGGAGAAAAAACTTGTAACAGTAAATGGGTAAAGTATGAAATTGAGAAAAGTATAGAAATCGGAAATGGTTTATTGGGAATAGATATAAGCAAAATAAAAGATTTACAAGGCAATACTTCAGAAAGGTGCGGGCAAATTCCCACAGGAAATGATTTTTATTTGTGGAACTATGATGACGGTTATCACAAAATGGGTGATTGGATTGAAAAAGCAGCAAAAGACGCAGGAAATTAACAAATCTTAAATAAAGGGAGGTGAAAATTTTATGGATGATCAAAAAGCTTTAGCCAGAGGGAAATATGAGATGAAAAAAGAGGAGCTACAAAAAATTAAAAATCTTTTACAATCTCAAGCACATGATATCTCCGAGATTGTTGGAACAGCTTCTGAGTCTCCCACCTCTGCATATATCAATAATAAGAGAGATTTAATGACGGATGTGTTGGATCCAGTAGCAATCCCGCAAGACACATACTTAGATCAACTGATTACTAAAACTCAGTCTTTTATTGAAAGTGTTAAGAAATACCAGGAAGTCAATAAAGAAGCTGACACTTTTGCTAAACAGGCAAGGTGAAGAAAGTTTTTTTTATAAATAACTTTTATAATGGGGGTGGTTTAAAATGGCAGAGTTGCAAGAATATATAGAAGATGTTTTATCTCAAATTGAAAACGGTAAAGGGAAACACAATGTATGGGGGTCTGTATACTTTGATATTGCAACAACAAAAAAGACTGAAGGTAGCGGTAAAATAGGGGTCAGCGTTCTTGGGGTTGGAGGAGGGATAAAAAACGAATCAGTATCCCGGATTCAATTTACAATTAAGATGAAAGATGCTCATGGATCTCCAGATGCATTCAAATAAAACAATGAAATCTTGGCCGATTAAAAAGTTAGGAGAAGTCTATGAGAAGGAACTTTGTTGCAAACTTTGAAGAGAAACTTTTAAAATTTGAAGAAGAATTGAAAAGATTAGTATTAGCATTCTTTGCTAGAAAAAATGAAGGTACAACTTATGAGATTGGTCGTTATCTTAACTACCGATCATCTGTCTTTATGGAACTTAAAAAATACAATCCTGTTAAATCTTGGTATAGATTAAGGAAAACATTAGAAGGTTTAGAGAAAGAAGGGGTGTTAAAAAAGCAAATTAGCGGTAGCAGCCTTAATAGTCTTAAATTCTTAAATTATAAATGGACAAAGATAGTTAATAAAAATGAAAACTGATAGGCTAGTAAAAAAAATAGGAGAAGAAAAAAAAGCAGTTCAACCAAGCTGGGAGGAATCGGAATTCGCAAAAACCATAGATGGTCAAATTATGGTCATGTTAAAAAAAGCAATAGAAAATAAACATTTCATTGAGGCCCAGGCTCTTTCGTGGTCTACAACTGAACAGCTTTTATTACCTAGGCTTATTGGTTGGATTGCAAAAATACTGAAAATCAATCTACCTAAAGAAATAAATAAATTGAACGCACAAAATATAAATTTTCTTTATCTTTGTATTAGCCATGACGAAAAACTGTTTAAAAAACTAGAGGAAGGTCGAAAGCAGCGAAATAAAATAGTACATAAGCTTACTTCGCTAGGCGACATAAAATCTATAAATAAATTTGCGGCAAATTGTACAGAATCAAATATTTTACTTCAACAGGAAATCCTGAAGAGATTTGACGGTAGAGCTTTGATACCATCAATAAATTTATACAAGAATGGCTGGAATGATGCACTCAATTCAGTAATCAATAAGATTAAAAATGATATCTAATTACACAACAAACCTCAGTAGTAAAGTCCCGAAGAACAGCAAAGCTGTCTACGGGGCAAATGATTTGGGGACTGATTTGGGGACGGTCCTGAAATATGTCTTCTCGACAAGCCAAAAATGAAACATTTTGATTTGTCGCCCCTCCAGAGGCAGGCAGGCGTCTACACTGGGGTTATTTATCCCCCTCCGTCAAGACTTCGAGGGATAAGTTCTCCTTCGCTATAAGGCTTCGACGGGACGAGTAAGCTGCTCAAGCATATGCTATAATAGATAAACTATGATAATTGATTGGGCACCTATAATAAGAAAATACAAAGGGCGTTGGGTGGGGCTAAAAGAAGACGAAAAAACAGTGATAACCAGTGGTAAGACAGCGAAAGAAGTAATGGAAAAATCCAAAAAGAAAGGATTTCCATTACCTATGCTCTTGCGGGTACCGACCAAGATTGTTCCCTACATCGGAGTTCGATAACTCATGAAGTTCCCCTACGTAAAAATTCCTCTTCCTGTAAGATCTCCATATTTCGGTACTTCGATAATAAAGCCTATCATTCCCATCAAAATTACTTTTAATAGTAAGGGAGTGGTTTATAGTGCGCTCATTGATTCGGGCGCTGATTTTTGTATTTTTGATTCGGAAATCGGCGAATATCTAGGAATAGATATTAAAACAGGGACAAAAGTTGGATTTGGCGGTAAACAGGAGAGAGGTGGAGCAGTAGCGCATCTCTCTGAGGTTATACTGACTGTTGGAGGAAATCAATACAAAACCACTGTGGGATTTTCCTCCGACATTGCAAAACATGGATATGGAATTCTAGGACAGAAAGGATTTTTTAACTTATTTGTGGTTAAGTTCGATTATAGAAAAGCTGAAGTAGAGATAAAAGCTAAAACAGAAATTAACTGACTCACAGTAGGTTTCACACACTTCACACACTACACTTACACCCCGGAGGAGATATAGTTCTCCATCATGCTTTTAAATCGAAATTTTAATCAAGTCATGGAGAATAAGTTAAAATCTTATATCAATTACTTAATTTTCAATACAGTTTTAAAAAATGGCGATGTATCGTACTACTTCCACGAAACAACTGATCACCAATGTATTAATACACTATAGCAAAACTTCCAAGAGTAGATAAGATTTTCTAATTACTTAGCCAAGGCTATCAAAAACAAGAAATTTAGAGCTATTTTTGCCTCTAATTCTCTACCCCTAGTGTTTAGGAAGTACTAGTGACCCCTTGACATAAGTATATTTTCGTAGCATTATGGTATAAATTGGTGAAAATTGGTGAAAGATGTAGAGGGCTATGTTTCTTGGAACTTTTGAACCGAATCTAATGGATAAAGGCCGTTTGGCCTTACCCAAAAAATTAAGAACTGAACTGGGAAGTAACAGATTAGTGCTGACGATCGGATTTGAAGAGTGTATTTTCGGCTTTACAGAAAGAACATGGGAACAAACGACTAAACCTGAGTTAGACCGACCGCTCTTTTCAGATAAAGAGGGAAGAGATTTGAGACGAAAAATGTGCGCTGAAGCAGTCTATATAGAACTTGATTCTCAGGGGAGATTTATTATACCGGAAGCAATGATGACATTTGCACAAGTGAAAGAAAGTGTAGTAATAATCGGTGCTGGAGATCATTTTGAAATATGGAATAAAGACAATTGGCAGGAGTACCGCGCGAGACTGACGAGGTGAAGATAGAATCAAACTGCCTATGATTTTAACCTCATCTTTTCACTCGCCGGTACTTCTTGCGGAAGTACTAGAAGGTTTATCCGTTTCCCCTGGGAAAAAATATATCGATGCGACAATTGGAGGAGGAGGACATACGGACCAGATTTTAAAGTTAGGTGGGCTTGTACTAGGTATAGATCAAGATATAGATGCAATTAATTACCTAAAAAGAAAATATTCCCGCCTCAGCGGGATCCACGATGCTGTAGTTGCTCATTCTTCGCAAACGGCATCGGGACAAAAAAATCGGCCCAAGGCCGATCAGCCTCTGGCTGAAAATATTAATAATCAAATAGGAAGAAATCTTTTTTTAGCACATGGAAATTTTTCAAATTTAAAAAAAATAGCAGATAAATTTAGATTTAAACCGGTTTCAGGAATTCTTTTTGACTTGGGAATGTCAAGTTACCAATTAGAAAAATCGGGAAGAGGGTTTTCCTGGCAAAGAGATGAGCCGTTGGATATGAGGATGGATGAAACATCTGGGATAACGGCGGCCGACATCCTTAACTCAGGAAGCAATGAGGCACTCTATGAAATATTTTCTAAATATTCTGAAGAACTCAATTCTGGGACAATTTCTAGAGCTATTTTTCGCGCCCGTACCATAGATGGCCAGATTAAACGAACAATCCAGCTTGTAGCAATTATAGAAAAGGAACTGCGAAAAATTTATCCAAGTTTATTGCCGTTTGAATTTGAAAAGATTCGAAGCGGAGTACTTTCAAGAATTTTTCAAGCTTTAAGGATAAAAGTTAATGATGAGATCAAAGATATTAAATTAGGTTTGTCCCACGCCATAGACTTATTGGCAACTGGCGGCAGGTTAGTAGTTATAAGCTTTCATTCTATAGAGGATAGGATTGTTAAGATCAATTTTAAGCAGGCCGGACAACAAGATAAAGTGAGGCTTATTACGAAGCAGCCGATTGTCGCTCAGCAACGTGAGATTGCAACAAATTATAGATCACGTTCAGCTAAGTTAAGAATAGTAGAAAAAATTTAAAAAAATGAGTAAAATAAATTTATTTTTTATTACGTTTATAATTGTTTTATCTATTTTTCAAGTTATCATTTTTAACAGCAATTCTACGGCAGGAGCAAATCTTAGTAAGTTATTAAATGAGATTGAAGCAATTGAAAAAAATAACGATATAATAAATAGAGAAATTGCGCGAGCCTCATCAATTGCCACAATTTCCGAGAAGGCTAGTGCCTCAGGTCTTATTACTAATCAACATATAGTTTCCTTAACTGTTCCATTGCCTTTGGCATTATCAGGAAGATCTTCACTATGATATGGAACGGCGTTTACGCTTCGTTTTTAATCTCTTTTGTTTCCTATTTATCACGGTTATCCTAAGATTATTTTTTTGGCAGGTTACTTCATTTGACAAACTAAAAAGTGCTGCTGAAAAGCAAACTTTAACTTCTCTAACAATTGCAGCCAAAAGAGGACGAATTTTTTCCTCTGATGGAAGCCCTTTGGTCATAAATCAGCCAGCTTATTTGTTATTTGTTGAACCATATAAATTGAAAGATATTGAAAATACTTCAACAATTCTTGCAAACGTGCTAGATATACCTGTTGCATCTATAGCAGCAACACTATCAGATACAAAATTACGCTGGGTACCTATTGCCGACAAACTCGATGAAAAAAAATTCGAAGAAATAAAAAAATATAATTTAACAGGTATTGGTTTTCTAGAAAATTCAAAAAGGTATTATCCGGAAAGCTCTATGGCTGCGCACCTTCTGGGATTTGTAGGTAAAAACTCAACAGGTATAGACCAAGGTTATTTCGGCTTAGAAGGATATTATGACGAACAATTAAGAGGAAGGGATGGACGTCTTAAGATAGAAGAAGATGCCTTAGGTAATCCTATACTCTCTGGCAAAATTGAAGAAATTCCAGCTGAAAACGGGCGCGATTTATACTTGACTATAGATAAAACAGTTCAATTTATTGCTGAAAACAAGTTAAAAGAAGGAATTGAGAAATATGGAGCCAAGGGTGGATCCGTAGTTTTGCTTGAACCATATACCGGTGCAGTATTGGCTATGGCCTCTTTTCCTTCGTATGATCCTGGGGTTTTTAGTAGCTTTCCAACTGAATATTATAAAAATCCAGTGATTGTATCATCCTATGAACCAGGTTCAACTTTTAAAGTTTTGGTGATGTCCGCTGTCCTAAATGAAGGAAAAGTAACACCTGATGTAAAATATAATGAAGAAGGACCAATCGAGGTTGGCGGGTACATAATTCGAACATGGAATCAAAAGTATCATGGAGAGATAGATTTGGCAAAAATATTAGAATACAGCTCAAACGTAGGTATGGTTTTTGTGGGTGGAAAGTTAGGCCATGCTCCGTTTATTAATTACATAGAACGTTTAGGGTTTGGCAATTTAACCGAAGTAGATTTAGAGGAAGAAACTTCATCCTCACTACGACCAAAAAATAAATGGTATGAAATAGACTACGCTACTGCATCATTTGGCCAAGGTATTGCAGTTACCCCTCTGCAGATGGTGAGAGCAGTTACAACAATTGCAAATGGTGGAAAATTGATGCGACCTTACCTTGTAAAAAAGATTCGTGATTCTAAAGGTAAAGAAATAGAAATTCTTCCAAAGACTGAAGCAAAGATTTTCAAACCCGAAACTACAAATGTTGTGGCTGAAATGATGGCTGGAGCTGTAAATAATGGCGAAACTAGATTTCTAAACCCTTCAAGATACAGGATTGCTGGAAAAACAGGCACAGCTCAAATACCTATTTCTGGACATTATGATACAAATAAAACCATAACCTCGTTTGTTGGATTTGCACCTGTTGATGCACCTAAGTTTATCATGCTGGTAACGCTTTCCGAGCCCACAGCCTCTCCTTGGGGGTCTGAGACAGCGGCCCCAATTTTTTTTAATATAGCGAAAGAATTATTTTCCTACTGGGGAATTTCTCCTTCTTGAGGATATATTTTTGGATCTGCTCCAATATACTTGTCAGTGACTAATTATTTGCTATAATAAAGCCCTATAGTATGATTAGATTTCTTAAGAATCTGTTTCATTTGGGAATTGCCGGAGTAGCAACGGCTTTTTATGGATTTCCAGCAAAATCGCTTACTGTAATTGGAATAACTGGTACCTCTGGTAAAACAACTACGGCACACCTTATCTATGGAATCCTGGCTCTAGCCGGAGAAAAAGTATCTATAATTTCATCTGTTAACGCAATAATTAATGGAAAAACCTATGATACTGGATTTCACGTAACAACCCCTAACCCAATTCAATTGCAAAGATTCATGCGTGAGGCAACGAATGGAGGAAGTAAGTATATTATCATCGAAATGACTTCACACGCTATTGATCAATATAGAGTTTGGGGTACCTCGGTAGATATTGCGCTCGTTACAAATATTACTCATGAACATCTAGATTATCATAAAACGTTCGATAAATATAAGGAAATCAAGGCTAAAATTCTTGCTCGGGCTAAATACTGTATTTTAAATAAAGACGATCCTACTTTCAACTTTCTTAAAAAAAAATCTAACGGTGAAATCTGGACATTTTCCATTGACGGACAAGCGGATGTTACTGCCAGTACAATTTCCCTCAAATCGGGACTTCTGGGAAGGTTTAATCTAGCAAATTGTCTTGCTGCAGCAACTGTCGGGAAAATTCTTAAAATTGATGAGGAAATAATTTCTAAAGCTATTTCAGGATTCCTGGGCGTACCTGGTAGGATGGAAGAGGTCAAAAATCCCAATAATATGAGAATAATTATTGACTTTGCTCATAAACCAGATGCGTTACTCGCAGCCCTAGAAGCCGCTCGTGAAATTACAGAAAAAAAGTTAATTGTGGTTTTTGGTTGTGCAGGAGGGAGAGATAAACTAAAAAGACCTATGATGGGTGAGATAGCCGCCCAAAATGCTGACTTTACAGTATTAACAGCGGAGGATCCGCGCACAGAGGATGTAAGAAAAATAATAGATGAAATCGCCCGAGGATGTCTTAAGGAAAAAATTAAGGAAGCGGATAGAGTAGACAAAGAGCCGAAAATACTAAAAAATGGAATGAAATATTTTTGGAGAATACCAGACAGACAAGAAGCTATCAATTTCGCTGTTCGTAAATTAGCAAGTAGTGGGGATCTTGTTCTGATTTGTGGTAAAGGGCATGAGAAATCAATGTGTTGGGGTAACATTGAACATCCCTGGGACGAATTTAAAGCGGTTAGGAAAGCACTTTATGGTACAGTCAAAACTTCTTAATAATTTTCAGTTTCTGCGGCATTACTTTTTTGAAAGCAGTGAAATGAATAATGATAATATTTTAAAAATTACGCCAAAATTCATTTCAGCTGCCCAAATTCATCAAAAAAACATAACTCTTGTGGACGGAAGAACAAATTTTATTCCCAGATCCGATGGACTAATTACAAGACATAAAGTTTTTTTAGCTGTGCGAACTGCAGATTGTTTACCCATATTTTTAATTAATCCGCGAAAAAGAATTGTCTGTGCAATTCACGCCGGGTGGAAAGGATTGCAATCCGGAATTATCGAAAACGCAATATACAATATGAAGAAATTAGGCAGTGATGTTACAGATATTATTGCTGCAGCAGGCCCTCATATAGGAGTTTGTTGCTATAAAGTTGATAAAAGTAGGGTGTTGCTATTTAAGTCATTAACCAATGGATTAGAAAAAATTTCGGCAGTAAAAAAAAATAATTGGTATTTAGATTTAGGCAAGGTTGCTTATTTAAATATGGTAAATAGTGGTTTACTTAAGAAAAATATAGAAATACTGCCTATTTGCACTTCATGTAGCGGAAGATTTTTTTCCTTTCGAAGAGATGGAAAGTCAAATTTAACTATGTTGAATATAATAGGTATGGTATAGAAATTCATGAAAAGAAAGAAAGCATATTTTGTAGGAATAAAAGGAGTAGGTATGACTTCTTTGGCAATTTATCTATCGCAAAAAGGCTATCAAGTAGAAGGTTCTGACGTAGCGACACAATTTTCTACAGATTCAGTACTGGCTAAATATAAAATACCAATTAAAGTTGGTTTTAGTAAAAAAAATATAAACAAGAAGTACGATTTGGTAGTTGTAACCGGTGGACACGATGGGATGAAAAATCCAGAAGCACAGTGGGCAAAGGAGCTGGGTTTTAAAACTATGATGCATGGGCAAGCATTGGGGGAGTTAATGAAAGGCAAAGTCGGGATTTCAGTTGCAGGTTGTCATGGCAAGACTACTACGGCAGCTCTAGTCGCCTCCCTTCTAACCCATGCAGGACTAAAGCCATCATATGCTATTGGGACATCACAGATTAATGACTTAGGTCCTGCGGGACATTTTGGGAAAGGCAAATATTTAATCGCTGAGGCAGATGAATATGTGACTTGTCCAGAGACTGACTCCACTCCGCGGTTTTTATGGCAAAATCCTAAATATATTATATTGACTAATATTGATTATGATCATCCAGATGTTTTTGCAAATTTGGATGAAGTTATCAGTGTGTATAAAAAGTTTGTAAATAATCTGCCTCCCAATGGAATCCTAATTGCTTGCAGGGACGATAAAAACGTTGCTAAAATACTGCCTTCTGTAGGAAGACCAATTATTACATATGGATTCTCTCCTGCCGCAGACTACAGAATAAGAAAAGTTTACTATGGAGATAATTTAAGTTTCATGAAAATTGATTATCACAATGTAGAGCTAGGTGAGTATATGATCAAAATCCCAGGACGATCAAATCTTTTAAACGCTCTCGCGGCCAGTATAGTTGGACACTCTATAGGAATTTCCTGGATGGAAATTGCTCAATATCTTAAGCGATTTACTGGTACGCGTCGCAGATTTGAAAAAGTAGGTCAGTATAGTGGCGTGTCACTTTATGATGATTATGCGCACCATCCGAACGAAATTGCCAGTACCATAAGTGCTTTTAGATCATGGTTTCCAGATAGAAGATTAGTGGTTATCTTTCAACCCCACACTTTTTCAAGGACTAAAGCCTTACTCTCCGATTTTGCAAAATCATTAATTAAGGCAGATATCGCGATTGTTGTAGATATTTTCCCTTCAGCTCGAGAGGAGTTTGACTCATCAATTTCGTCTAAAATTTTGGTTGCAGAAGCAAGTAAATATAATAAAAATGTAATTTATAAGGAAGATAAGAAACAGGTCTTATCTTATCTTGCAGACATTACAAGCTTTAATGATCTAGTTGTCACCATGGGAGCTGGAGACATCTACACTTGGAAAGAAGATATAACAGAAGTACTTAAAAATCAGTAAATTAGGTTATATCTGTGTTAGAATTGACTATTAGATGGATAAATTTCTTATTAATGGGGGTAATAAACTTAAAGGAGAGATAAAAGTTAGCGGGGCAAAAAATGTTGCAATGAAAGTGATACTTGCTGGCCTTTTGACTGATAAACCGATTTTTGTAAAAAATGTACCCTTAATTACTTCGGTTTTCGGTACTGCAGATATGGTAAAACCCCTGGGAGTAAAAGTTAAAGTTATTGGAGATCACACTTTGAGAATTCAGGGGAATGGAATTGCCGATTATACAATTCCTTTGGAATTTGGAGAATTATATCGTACTGCAACTATGGTGATGGGTCCACTTCTAGCAAGGTCTCGCCAGGCTCAAGTTCCAAATCCGGGTGGGTGCAGATTGGGTAAAAGATCTATAGATAGACATATTGAAGGATTAAAAGCAATGGGAGCAAAAATTTCTTACAAGGACGGCTTTTTTTATGCAGAAACCTCAGGTTTACATGGTGCGAAATACAGATTTGAACGTAATTCTCATACCGGGACTGAGACTTTAATTCTAGCGGCTGTTCTCGCCAAAGGTGAAACAATAATTGAGAATGCAGCACAGGAACCTGAGGTTGACGATCTAATTCGGTTATTAAACTTAATGGGGGCTAAAGTACGAAGAACAAGTGACAGAACCATAGTAGTTTCTGGTGTGAAAAAATTAGCTGGAGCAGAAATTGAGATAATGCCTGATAGAAACGAGGTGGTTACATTTGCGATTGGGGCAATAGCTTCAAATGGTGATGTAGTTATAGAAGGGACAGATAGATATTATCTGAAACCTTTCCTTAGAAAATTAGATGAGGTGGGTGCCTTTTGGGAACCAATATCCGATTCAAGCACTAGATTCTTTTTCAAAAAAAAATTACAGTCAACAAACCTAACAACATTGCCTCATCCTGGGTTTATGACGGACTGGCAAGCACCATGGTCGGTTTTGATGACTCAAGCAATCGGAAAATCAAGAATTCATGAAACTATCTATGAGGATAGATTTGGCTACGTAGACGAACTCAAAAAAATGGGTGCTGACATTGATTATTATGAGCCTCAAGTTAAAGACCCAGAAAATTTTTATAATTTCAACTGGTTAGACAAAGACACAGAAAGACTTCAAGCTGTAATAATTAAAGGTCCGACGCAACTTCATAACGCAGTACTGGAAGTAACTGATTTGCGAGCAGGGGCAACGCTCGTCTTGGCTGCAGCTATAGCCAGTGGTGAAAGTGTAATTAGGGGTTTAGATCATATTGATAGAGGTTATGAAAAAATAGAAAAAAGATTAATTAGTCTTGGAGTCAATATTAAACGTATCCACGAATAATATGAATATAAAAGTGCTCATACTTGCTGGTGGAGATTCTTCTAGATTTTGGCCACTAGAAGATAAACATTCATTAAAATTTTTAGATAAATATTTGGGATATTATTGTCTGGGTAGTCTTGCCAAATTTGGTCTCACCGATGTTTTTATAGTGGTTAACAAAAAAAATAAAACTATTTTTGAAGGCATAAAAAGGAATCTTAACAACTTAAATATTAGTTTAGTCGAACAAACTGATCCTCGCGGAATGGCAGGGGCGATTATTTCGTGCGCTAATTATATAAAAGGCTCTCCATTTGTTGTTGTTGGACCTTCCGATATTTATGAAGAAATTCTTGTTGCCAACTTTGTCGATCTTTTGAAAACAAACCCAGACGGAGTTCTTACTGGAATAACTGTTGATAGCTATTTTCCAGGAGGCTACTTATCAGTTAGCAAAGATTTGGTAACGAGAATTGTTGAGAAGCCATCTCCAACTGAGTTACCAAGCAATATAGTAAGTTTTGTATTTCATTACTTTAAAAACGCTGATTTAATGCTTTCTGCGATAGAGAGAGTAAAATCAAACAAAGATAATGTTTATGAGAAAGCAATTGAACTTTTAATTAGTACGGGTGTGAAGTTTAAATATCTACCATATACAGGTTATTGGGGCTATCTAAAGTACCCTTGGCAAGTCCTAAACGTTTCATCTTATTTTTTAAAAAAGATTAAAGGTCATAAAATAAAAAGTAATTTAATCTCTAAGTCAGCTTCATTAGTTGGCGATATTTGGATTGATGAGGATGTAAAAATATTAGAAGGAGCCAGGATTATTGGCCCAGCTTTTATTGGAAAAGGTACAGTGATTGGTCAAAATAGTCTTATTAGGGAATCTATGATAGGTAGGAATTGTGTAATTGGATTTAACTGTGAAATTGCTCGAAGTTACATAGGAGATAATTGTTGGTTTCATATGAACTTTATTGGAGATAGCATAGTCTCTGGAAATGTCAGTTTAGGGGCAGGCGCGATATTTACCAATTTCAGACTTGACGAAAGGGGAATTACTTCTACAATATCTGGAAATAAAAGTGAAACAGGAAGAGCTAAACTTGGAGCGATAGTCGGCCCTGATGTTAGAATTGGGGCAAATAGCACTGTAATGCCTGGTGTAAAAATTGGTAAAAATTCGATAATTGGGGCAGGAGTGCTTCTAGATACTGACCTAGAAGACAACAAGTTTTGCGTTTTGGGTAGCAGAAAATATATTGTAAAAAATAATAAATTAGCTATTTCTAATAGTTTCAGAGCCAAAGCAGTCTCAAAACTCTAAATTATGTGTGGAATATTTGGTTATATAGGAAAAAGAAATGATGCGCCTTCCATTATTCTTGCTGGTCTTAGATCTCTCGAATACCGTGGATATGACTCCTGGGGAATCGCATCGTTATATAAAAAATCATCCGCCAGCTGGCGGATAAAAAATAAAAATTATTTGGGAAAAATTCTAGTTAAAAAAAAGGCGGGGAAGATTGGTGACGCGAACGTAAATGATCTTCCCCAAAGTAGTTTTGCAATTGGTCATACCAGATGGGCAACACATGGTGGTGTAAGTGATTCTAACGCTCATCCTCATCTTGATTGTGGAGGACAACTGGCAATTATACATAATGGGATAATAGAAAATTATGATGAGATTAAAAAAGAGTTAGCCAATAATCATAAATTTTTTTCCGTTACTGATACTGAAGTAGCGATTCATTTAATCGAGGAAAACTACGAAAAACTTAGAACAAAGAACATAGAACATAGAAAAACAAAGCAGAAAGATATTTTATTTGAGGCTGTAAAAAAATCTTTTAAGAGATTGAAAGGACTTAATGCCATAATAGTGATGGATGCGGCAAGCGGATCATTGGTTGCAGCTAAAAATGGATCTCCTCTTGTAGTGGGAAAAGGAAGTGGGGAAAACTTTTTAGCCTCAGATGCCCATGCACTAGTTCCTTATACTAAAGAAGTTTATTTTATGGAAGATGATGAGTTAGCTCTTATTAGAACAGATAATATTTATATTGGAAAAGTTTACGAAGATTCAAAGAAAATCCCAGTTTTTAGCAAGTTAACTTTAAAGGCTCAAGATGTCGATAAGGGAAATTATGCTCACTATATGTTAAAAGAAATATATGATCAACCTGATGTAATAAGAAAAATAGTTGAAGGTAACTCTGGCACTGCGCAATTTGCAAGACTAATTGATAAATCTTTTGGCACCTACATGGTTGGTTGTGGAACTGCAGCCTATGCTTGTTTAGCTGGAACTTATATTTTTTCCAAAGTTGCCAAAAAGCATCTTAACTGGGCCGTGGGAAGCGAGTTTGGTTATATCACAGACTTTATAACTCCCAAAAGTTTAATATTTGCTCTTTCCCAATCTGGTGAGACAATCGACGTTTTGGAAGCTGTTAAAGCAGCAAAACTGAAAGGAGCCAAAATAGGTTCATTGGTTAATGTTGAAGGGTCAACTTTATTTAGAATATCAGATTTTAAATTGCTACTGGATGCAGGAGTTGAGAAAGCAGTTGTATCCACCAAAGCTTTCACGGCGAAGCTAGCCAAACTCATAATGCTGGCAAGCTCATTATCAAATGATAGAGATGAAGTTGTGAGCATGTTGAAAAAGTCAGTTATTGCGCTTCAACAAATATTAACGGAAAAAAATTTAAAACTAATTAGAAATTTAGTTGAGATAGTTGTTAAAAAGCAACATATTTATGTGATTGGTAGAGGATTGTCTTATCCAGTAGCTCTAGAAACTGCTCTAAAAATAAAGGAAGCTTCTTATATCCATGCTGAAGGATTTGCTGCTGGTGAACTTAAGCACGGAGTAATTGCACTAGTAGAGGAAGGCACGCCTTGTATTGCGTTCTTACCAAATGATGAAACATATTCGGCAACTCTTGCGGGAGTTATGGAGATTAAAGCTCGAGGAGGATTTATAATCGGTATATCTTTTAAAAATCAAGATATTTTTGATTACTTTTTACCAGTTCCTGACTGTGGAGTTGCAACAATTATTCCAGCAACTGTTACTGGACAACTCCTTGGTTATTTTTTGGCAGTTACCAAAGGTTTAGACCCCGATATGCCTCGTAATTTAGCAAAATCAGTTACTGTAAAGTAAATATTAATAGGTTATGGTAAAAAATCCAATCGTTATACTTCATGGATGGAATCTGTCTGCCTCCCACTTTGAATCACTGATTAATGAATTAAAGGCGCGCAAATTTAAAGTATATTGTCCGGATTTGCCAGGATTTGGTCAGATGCAAAAACCTTCTAAGTCGCTTTTCCTTTCTGACTATGTTACATATGTCGAGCAATATTTAAAAACTAATAAACTAAAGGATAGCATTCTTATAGGTCACTCATTCGGAGGTAGAATCAGTATAAAGTTAGCGGCTTATAATAACACTAAGATTAAAAGCCTAATTCTAGCTGGAGTGCCAGGAATAAATCCTGTTCCAAGAGCAAAAGTAGTTTTTTTTATAGCTCTTTCCAAAATAGGCAATACTCTCTTTTCTATTCCAATCCTTTCATCTTTTAAGAACCCGGCTCGAAAAATACTCTATAAACTTGCTCGGGCATCTGATTTTTATAATACAGATGTAGCCCTTGCCCAAACATTTAAAAATATTGTCGCTGAAGATCTTTCGCATCTGCTTGCCGACATAAAAGTTCCAACACTTCTTTTATGGGGAGCCAACGATAATATAGTCCCGATAGAAATTGCTTCAAGAATGTCTAAATTAATTCCACACGCACAATTTTCCATAATTCCTAATGCGCGTCATGGCGTTCCCTGGACTCATCCAAAATTATTTGTTCGGGAGCTAGAGAAATTTTTAAGTAGAATATGATTTCTAAATTATTAGTTTATTTAATATTAATTTCATTTCTAATTAGAACAGTTAGAAACATTCTGAATCAAAGTTTTCTCTGGCAGCTGAAAGAATATAGACTTGACAGAATTGTTGCCCATCTAAAAACTACTTCGGGTAGGAAGTTAATTTTTGGACCAATTACTATTATTAAATGGATATGTTTATTTACTATTTTGGTTTCTTTCAATTTTCAGTACCTTTTTGGGGATTTTTCTACTCTCGCAATCTTAATTGCTTACTTATTCTTTTATTTGATTTGGATCTTTGAAGCAATAATTAACCTTAAAGAGTTATTTACAAATGGATGGAAAATTCCAGTTTTTACTTTTAAAAGTTCTTTTATCGTTGCAGTGTGCTTAATTTTTCAATTTTCCTCATTACTTTTTGTCGATAAATTGACACTGCTAATTATTGGGCCATTTTTAGATAAACTTCTGGCACCAACCTTAACGCTTATTGTACTTCTCGTCAAGATTCCTCAAATAATTTATATAAAGTGGCTCGTTACTGTGGCAAGGAAAAAAATTAACTCATTTACTAATCTTATTGTAATTGGTATTACGGGTAGTTATGGCAAAACTTCAACAAAAGAGTTTTTATCTACTTTATTGTCAATAAAATACAAAGTAGTTAAAACTGCCGGGTTTAATAATACTTTAATAGGAGTGGTACAAACAATTGCCAAAAAGCTTTCGGGCAACACCCAAGTTTTTGTAGTGGAGATGGGAGCCTATAAAAAAGGAGAAATAAAAGCCATTGCCGATTTGGTGAAGCCAAAGATTGGGATTATTACAGCAATAAGCGAACAACATATAGAACTTTTTGGATCTTTAGAAAATATAATGAAAACAAAATATGAATTGATTGAAAGCCTTCCTGTCGGCAATGTTGCTATTTTTAATGGAAACAATAAAGATTGTTTGAAGATGGCTAAATGGGCAGAAGCTAACTATAAAACTCTTATATATCATGATTCAATCAATACCAAAAAAATTAGAGTATTTAAAGATCATACAGATTTCACTTTTATAGATAAAAATTTTAATCTTGACGTAAGTGTTCCTTTAGTTGGGAAACAAAATATTGAAAATCTAGTCGCCTCAATACTCGCCGCAAAAACTCTTGGAATGAGTAATAGTCAAATTCAACAGGGGCTGTCTAAAATTACTTCACCAAGTCAAACGATGAGAATAATTAAACGTAGCCCAAAAATCACAATCGTAGATGACACATTTAATGCTAATAGCGTTGGAGTTGAAGCGACCCTGGATTACATGAAGCTATATATAGGAAATAAAATATTAATCCTAACTCCCCTGATTGAATTGGGTGAGCAAGGCAGTGAAATTCACGAGAAACTTGGATATAAAGCAGCTTCTATTTGTGATATTGTTGCCTTGACAAACTCAAATTATAAAGAGTCTTTCTTCAAAGGCGCATCAAAAGCAAGTCTTTTAGAAAGTAAAGTTCGCATTGTCAGTCCACAATTGGCAGTGGATATAATTAATGCTAATACCGAGAACGACTCTATTGCCCTCTTTGAGGGTAAGGAAGCAGGAAAAATACTCCGTAAATTAACAAGTTGACAATTTAAAAATGATCTTTAAATATCCAATTGCTATATCTCTATCGCCAAATACTGACAAAGATGACATTTGGCAAGCCTACAAAACGATAATGCAACCTTGGAATTGGAAAGATGGTACATCAATCAAACGTGTAGAGGAGCGGTTTAAACAATTCGAAGATGTGGATAATCCTATCATGTTTAATAGCGGCAGATCAGCTCTTCTTGCTATTCTTGTTGCCTTTGACATAGGCAAGGGTGATGAGGTTTTAATTCAGGCATTTACATGTGTTGCAGTGCCTGATGCAATTTTATGGGCAGGAGCAAATCCGATTTATGTAGATATCGATGATAGCCTAAATATAGACCCAATGCTGCTTGAGAAACATATAAATAAGAAAACGAAGGCAATAGTTGTTCAACATACATTTGGGATCCCAGCACGAATTGAATTGATTAAAAAAATTGCTCAAAAATATAATCTTATATTGATAGAAGACTGTGCTCACTCTTTGGGAGCAACATTTAATGGTATAACGCTTGGCAAATTTGGAGATGCGACTTTTTTTAGTTTTGGCAGAGATAAGGTAGTCTCCTCGGTATTTGGAGGAATGGCAACCATTAAACCAAAATTCAAAATGCAAAATTCAAAATTGAAAAAGTATCATGAGAATTTACCTTACCCTGGCACATTCTGGATTTTTCAACAACTACTGCATCCAATACTACTCGCAATTATTCTTCCTTTATATAATTTCCAAATAGGCAAGGTAATTCTTTTTGCATCACAAAAATTTCGGCTTCTGTCATTTCCAGTATATGAGCAAGAAAAAAAAGGTACGAGACCAGAAATATTTCCAGCAAGATTTCCAAATGCACTGGCACAATTGATCCTTTTGCAACTTAATAAGTTAGAAACATATAATAGACAAAGAGAGAAGAACGCCACGTATTATTTTAGACAATTAGGGAAGTTAAACAATATCAAATTACCTCCTAAGATTGAAGGTGCTATTTATCTTCGTTTCAATATTCTCATGCCAGAAGCGCAAAAATTACTCTCGCTTGCGAAAGAACGTAAAATTCTGCTGGGTAATTGGTACAGAAATGTTATTGACCCAATTGGCGTTGACTTTGAAAAAGTAAGATACAAAAATGAGCAATGTCCAAATGCAGAACGGGTAGCTAAATTATCGTTGAATTTACCTACTTATCCTAGATTAACAAATAGTGATCTGAAGTCCGTCGTAGATTTGATTAGGCAGGTTTTACATGCTGAGGTAGACAGGGACACAATATGATTTTAGATGAAATAACTGATAAGAATGTATGGGAATCATTTATTTCTCAAAACTCGCCCGCGAGCTTGTTTCAATCATGGAATTGGGGAGAAACCCAAAGAAATATTAAATATAAAAAATCATCCGCCAACTGGCGGATCAAAAATAAAATTTGGAGATTAGGAATTTACAAAAACAACCAACTAGTAGGCATTGCTCAAGTACAGAAAGTTGAAGCTATAAGGGGACGTTTTTTACACATTCGACACGGACCAATTTTTTCATCATGGAAAAGTGAGTATTTGGAATTTCTCTTTGAAAACTTAATTGATTTAGCGAAGAAAGAAAGAACCTGGTTTATTAGAATAAGTCCGTTAAAAAAGGATATTACAAAAACTAAAGAAATTCTCTCACCAATAGGTTTTCATGACGCACCAATTGCGCAGCTCGACGGGGAAATCTGTTGGGTATTAGACTTAACCCAGGACGAAGAACAAATTCTATTAAATATGAGAAAAACTACCCGATATTTGATCCGTCAAGCTCAAAAATTAGAAGTAAAAATTGTTAAAAGTTCAAAATTAAATGACATAAAAGAATTTTTATCTCTTTATGAAGTCACAGCAGCTCGCCAACATTTTGTTAAACATCAAGGGATTAAAGAGGAGTTTGATCAGTTTAAAAAAGACAAGCAAATACTTCTTTTTAAGGGATATTTCGGCAATAAGTTGCTAGCTGCAGCCATAATTGTTTTTTATAACCACCAGGCTGTTTATCATCACAGTGCATCAATTGAACAAAAAATTCCAGTAAATTACCTCATGCAGTGGGAGATAATTCGGCAAGCAAAGAAAAGAGGAAAAAAAATATACAATATGTGGGGTGTTGCTCGTTGGGACAATTTACGCCATCCTTGGACCGGTTTAACACTATTTAAAAAAGGCTTTGGAGGGCAGCAGGTTGAATACCTTCATACTCAGGATCTCCCATTATCTGCCTATTATTATTACACTTATATGATAGAGTTTTTAAGAAAAATTTGGAAAGGTTACTAGGATTATATATAATTAAAGTTCATGGTATCTATGAGTACCCATCACATTTCTATTAAAACAGCTTTAAGTGGAATTGTCTGGGCATTTAAAACACAGCCCAACTTTCGAGTACATCTCATTTTATCTGTAGTTGCATTACTTCTGGGAATTTATCTTAAAGTAAGCTACGTTGAAATGACTGTGTTATCTCTCGCCATAGTGTTTGGTTTAGGTATAGAGATGGTAAATACTTCTATTGAATCCTTAACAGATTTAATTACCACAAAATGGCATATACAAGCGAAAATTGCAAAAGATGTTTCAGCAGGAATGATGCTGCTTGTGGCATTTGGCACAATACTCGTAGCAGCTCTAATATTCATTCCTAGAATCTGGCTACTGTTTACTAAGCCCACATTTTAATTATGGGTTATATATTAGGTTTTCTTCTTATCTCATTTATCATAAATGCTATTACCCTGGTTCCATTTATTAATCTTCTTTACAAGCTTAAATTGCAAAGGCAGCATCAGAAAACAAAAGATGCGCTAAATTTACCCACACCGATTTTTGATAATTTCAATCGATATAAAGCAGGAACACCCATCGGTGGAGGTCTTCTAATCATAATTAATACAATTATAATTTTTTTACTCTCATTTCCTTTACTTTACTATTTTTGGATACCAATAACTTCTATTTACGAAAACGTTAAAGGAGAGTTGAAGGTACTACTTTTTACTTTTATTTCATTTGGCCTAATTGGGCTTTACGATGATATCAGAAAAGTAATATTCGCGAAATCTAGTCAATTTTTCGGTCTTCGTTTGAGACATAAACTGATTTTAGAAATTATTCTGTCTTTGCTTGTTTCATATTGGCTTTACTGGGAGATAAAGATAACCATTATAAACATTCCCTTTCTAGGAGTGTTTAATTTGGGTATATTTTATATTCTATTTGCTGCATTTGTAATAACTTCATTTGCCAATGCATTTAATATTACTGACGGTTTAGACGGATTGGCTTCTGGTATCCTTATGATTGCCCTTGCTTCTTTCTGGGTAATTTCCTACTCCATTCTTGATACTCCTCTCTCGTTATTTATATCTATTTGGCTAGGAGGGGTAATAGCTTTCCTATATTTCAATATTTATCCTGCTAGAATATTTTTAGGAGATGTAGGCTCACTTTCTTTTGGAGCAACACTTGCTGTAATAGGCCTGCTGCTTGGGAAAACATTTTCTCTACTAGTCATTGGTGGATTATTTGTGGCAGAAATAGCTTCATCGTTAATTCAATTAGTTAGTAAAAAATATCGAGGTAAAAAGATAATGAGGGTAGCTCCTCTGCATCTTTGGTTTCAAGCTAGAGGTTGGCACGAATCAACAATTGTCTTTCGGTCATGGCTTGCGAGTTTAATGTTAGCAATACTAGGACTTTGGTTAGCCTTCATTTCATAATAAAAAGGTATCCTCAATAGTTAAATTTATATCCGGCTATGACGAGTAAAATATATGGTTAAACTTCTTAAACAAAAAAAAAGATTTGATTTATGGTTATTACTATTTCCTATCTTTTTTTGCTTATTTGGAATATTGATGATTTTTGAGGCGTCAAACGTTGTTGCTTTTCGCGATTTTGGGGATAAGTATAGTTTTGTAAAAGATCAATTTACGTGGTTTTTGGTTGGTATTGTAGCACTCACAGTAACTTCATTTATCCCTTACAAAAAATATTATTCATTAGCCATTCCATTTCTTGGGATTTCAATCTTAACGCTTATTGCAGTTTTTATACCAGGAATCGGTATTCATACTCAAGGAGCGAATAGATGGATTGGTGTAAGTTCTTTCAATTTTCAGCCTTCTGAACCTGCAAAACTAGCGCTTATTATTTATCTTTCTTCGTGGCTGTCTGCTAGAGAAAAGGGGCGTCTATTTGCTTTTTTGCTATTGTTTGGCCTGATTGTGGGACTTGTAATTCTCCAGCCAGATTTAGGTACTGCAATAATTTTAAGTTCCATTTTTATCGTAATGTATTTTATTTCAGGTGTGTCACTGTGGCATTTTATAATTCTCATACCAATTGTAATTGCCGGAACAATCCTTGCTACTATTAAATCTCCATATAGGTTTGCCCGCTTAATGACTTTTTTAAATCCAAATTTTGATCCTTTGGGAGCCTCTTATCATATTAGACAGATCTTAATCTCTTTTGGTTCAGGAGGTCTTTTCGGTTTGGGTTTAGGTGCGTCTAGACAAAAATATCAATTTTTGCCAGAGGCAACTACCGATTCAATATTTGCAATTATTGGAGAAGAATTTGGTTTTATTGGCACTCTTTTTTTTACTATCTTTTACCTGCTCTTTCTTTATCGTATTTATCTTGTTGTAAAACACGCTCCTGATAAGCAGAGTTTTCTTTTGGGAGGTGGAATTCTAACTCTTTTAGGATTTCAAACATTAATTAATCTGGGGTCCATGGTTGCTCTAGTGCCTTTAACTGGTGTGCCACTCCCTTTTATCTCCTATGGTGGGTCCCACTTAGTAATAACATTAATAGCTGTGGGAATTATAATAAATATCAGTAAACACACAGTCTTTTAACCCAACAATGAAAAAATATAACATAATAATTTGCGGTGGTCATCTTTCTCCGGCTCTTGCAATTATTGAAAAATTAAAGTCAATAAATATATTTTCATATTCTCTGTTTTACTTTGGTAGAAAGAGCGCACTTGAAGGAGATGATTCACTGTCTTTGGAATATATAACTGCCGCTAAATTGGCAATACCATTTTACTGCCTAATATCAGGTAGATTACAAAGAAGTATTAGCTCGTATTCCCTAACCTCTCTTTTAAAAATTCCAGTTGGTTTTATACAAAGTTTGTATTATGTTTATAAACTTAAACCAGATATTGTAATTTCTTTCGGAGGTTATGTTGCACTGCCCGTTTGCATTGCCGCCTATATAAAAGGAGTTCCAATATTAACCCATGAACAAACACATGTTTTGGGACTTAGTAATAGAATAATAGCAAGGTTTGCCGAAGTTGTCTGCTTATCTTGGGAGCATACTGCTAAAGTACCCCCTGGAACGAAAACTATATATACAGGTTTACCAATTCGAAAAGCAATCAAGTCGGTGACAAATAAAAAATTTATAAGTATCGGTAACAGTAAATTACCGTTAATTTATATAACTGGTGGCAGTTTAGGTTCTAGATCAATAAATCAAGTTGTACAACAAATTTTACCAACGTTGCTTAAAAGATTCAGAATATTTCATCAAACTGGAACGGCAAATAATAATGCTGATTATAATAGATTAAATATGATCAAAAACTCGCTAACAGATTGGGAGAAAAAAAATTATAAATTGGTAACTCAGCTTCATCCTGATCAAATAGGTACTGTGTTGCGAAATTCCTTTTTAGTCATAGGACGCTCGGGGGCAAGTACCGTTGCAGAAATTGCGACATTGAAAGTTCCGGCAATACTAATTCCACTACCCTGGTCGGCAGACAGCGAACAAGAGAAAAATGCCGCCTTTTTGGAGAAATTAGGATTGGCAATAGTTATCAATCAAGAAAACCTAGAGAAAGATTCGCTTCTTGACGCAATTGACTTTGTGAACAAAAATATTAATTTTTTTCGCATTAATTATTCTAAAAATCAAAGACTTTTTAGATCAAATGCCGCTGAGCAAATTGTAAATCTTATTAACTCGACAATAAGTAATGCGCAAGTATAAAAAAGTAATAGGAGGTATAATTTTTCTTTTTTTACTTCTTATTATTATACTTGCAATAGCATATTTTTTGGATCAAGCGCAAATTCGAAAAGTGTATATTGTTTCTCCTAAACCAGTCTATAGGGGACTTAATATACTAAATGATAAAAATTTGTTCATTTTTCCAGAGGAACAAACTGAAGAATATTTAAAGAGAGAAAATATCGAGGTCAAGACAGTCAGCTTTGAGAAAATATTTCCGAATAGTTTAATTATACATCTCACACTTCGGAGGCCTTCTGCAATAATAGAAACAAGTAGTGGTAAACTAGTTATTGACCAAGAAGCAAAAGTACTGCCCGTAGCAGTTGATAATTTAAATTTACCTATTATAGCTGCTTCTGCTAATTTATTTCTAGATGAGGAAAAAATAGATTGGCGTATTGTAAAAGCTTTGTCACTGTTAGATAATAGTTCAAAACAGGGTATATTAGTTGATCGAATTAGTATTGATGGGGATAAAACTATCTTTCAGGTATACTTGTCAGACGGCGCTGAAATAATAATACCAGCGGAAAGTGATATGGCCCAAATTGCCGCCTCTTTACAAATTATTATATCAAGGTTTAGAATAGAGGGGAAAATTATTTCCAAGATAGATTATCAATTTGATAAACCAACTATAATTTTTGGAAGTGGAAAAGTAAGTTCCTCGCAGTAATAATATAATGGCCAAAAGAATTGTTGCAGGTATTGATATTGGGACCTCTAAGATTACTACAATTATCGCTTCTATTCCTGAAGCAGGACTGTTAAACGTACTTGGTGTTGCTACCAATCATAGTCGTGGTATAAGAAAAGGCCAGATAGTTGATATTGAGGATGCCACGGGCAGTATTGTTGAAAGTTTAGAAGCAGCGGAAAGGATGGCTGGATATTCTATCTCATCCTGTTTTCTCTCCGTTGGTGGGGCTCATATCACATCACAAAATTCACACGGAGTTGTTGCTGTTTCCGAACCCCAGAAAGAAATCACACCAGAGGATGTTAAAAGAGCGATAGATGCAGCAAGAGCAGTTTCATTGCCATCAACTCGAGAAATTCTTCACGTATTGCCCCGAGAATTTATTGTTGATTCTCAAGAAGGTATAAAAGATCCAATTGGAATGACAGGTGTGAGACTTGAAGTAAATACTCACTTAATTACTGTCGGATCTACAACACTTCGTAATTTAGAAAAATGCGCTTCGCTAGTAGGCATTGATGTGGATGGTTTTGTATATGGTGGCTTGGCGGGAGCCACAAGTGTTCTTACCGAAACCGAGAAAGAATTAGGAGTAGTATTGGCTGATATAGGAGCCGGCACTATAGATATTTGTGTTTTCGTTGACGGTGCTCTTTCATACTCATCCGTTCTTCCAGTTGGAGCAAGAAATATTACTAATGATTTAGCAATAGGACTTCGAATTTCTCTGGAGAGTGCCGAAAAGATTAAATTACTGCTTAATAAAAAACAGTCAGAGGTAACTTTACCTGCAGCCAATGTTACAAGTGTCTTTAAAAAAGAAAAAAGCAACGTTACTGCAGCTGACGATTTTGACCTTACCTCGCTACATCTTACTGAAGGATTAACGAAAGTATCCAAAAAGACATTAATTGAAGGAATAATCAGACCGCGTCTTGTTGAAATCTTCACAATGATAGGACTCGAAATAAAGAAAAGCGGTTTTGGCGGACTTACTCCAGCTGGTCTAGTTCTGGTTGGAGGTGGAGCTGAAACCTTGGGAATCGTTGAGACAGCCAAAAGGAATTTGGCCATGCAAGTGCGTGTTGGAACTCCAACAAATGTATCAGGACTGATTGACGAGATAATTACTCCTAGTTACGCTTCATCAGTAGGATTAGTACTTTATGCTGCCAAGACAGGAGTAACTACCAAGGAAAAATTTTCATTTAATAATTTAGGTAAATTTGTTGGTAAATTTCCAATTAGCGGTGTCGCAGGAAGAGTAATTGATATAGTGAAATCATTTTTGCCCTAAATGACCTCATATTATTCTGTCCAGAAAGGATAGTTATGTTAATAAAACCTGATATTGCCAGATTTGCAAAAATAAAAGTAATGGGTATAGGCGGTGGCGGTTGTAATGCAATAAATTCAATGATTGCAACAGGTGTAATTACCGGCGTTGATTTTGTTGGAGTAAATACTGATGCACAAGCGCTTTTGACCTGTAGTGCATCTATAAAAATTCAGATAGGGGAGGATCTCACCAAAGGCTTAGGTGCTGGAGGAAATCCTGAGATAGGAAAACAAGCAGCAGAGGAATCAAAAGAAAAAATAAAAGAAGCCTTAGTTGACTCTGACATGGTCTTTCTCACTTGCGGTGAAGGGGGTGGTACTGGCACTGGGGCAACTCCACAAATTGCTGAAATTGCCAAAGAAATTGGGGCACTAACAGTTGCAGTTGTTACAAAACCTTTTACTTTCGAAGGGACTCGTAGGATGCTTATAGCTGAAGAAGGAATTCTAAATCTTAAAGAAAAAGTTGATACTCTTATTATTATTCCAAATCAAAGAATACTCGATGTTGTCGATAAAAAAATGACTTTGGTAGAAGCGTTCAGAATAGTTGATTCAGTACTCGGACAAGGAGTTACAGGAATATCTGATCTAATTACATTGCCAGGCCTTATAAATGTTGATTTTGCTGATGTTCGAACAGTAATGAGTAATGCAGGATCAGCACTGATGGGAATTGGTACTGGAGTAGGCGAGAACCGGGCAGCTGCTGCGGCAAGAATGGCAATCTCTTCTCCGCTTTTGGAAATCTCTGTTGACGGAGCCAAGGGAGTGTTATTTAATATAACCGGTGGAAATGATTTAACAATGTCAGAAGTAGATGAAGCTGCCAAACTCATTGCAGCTGCAGTTGATGATCAGGCAAATATCATCTTTGGTGCCACAATTGATGAGCAAATGGTAGATCAGGTGAAAATAACTGTTATTGCTACCGGATTTGATGAAGCAAAGAGAAGATTACAAGAGCTAACAGCCAAACCAGAGTTACCTGAGTTTAAAGAAGAAGTAGTAGCAACAGGATTACCACAAAATGAAGAACAAATTCAAGATGAAGAGGATGAACTCGATATTCCCGCTTACCTTCGCCAAGGGAAGAATTAATCTTCGGCATCAAGTTTTTTTCTTAATTCCTCAGGACTAAGTCCCTCTAAGCCTACAATATAACGTAATGCACCTGCTCTAATTGCGTTTCTAATTTGTTCATAGTCAGGAGCTATCCCGACAACTACGAATGGCACACCAACCGGAAAGTCATCAATTGATGTTACAAAGGATACTCCCTCGGGAAGTTTACTTGCTTTGACTGCGGTTTCAATTTTCTGCCTTTGTAACGGGTTAAAACTTTCTGTTATTGTATAATTAGATGTAGCGAAAGGATGAGATAGTTCAAATATAGTCCTACCAATGTCGCGTAACGTACTTAATCCTCTGGCAATATTGAATTGAGCTACTCCAACAGCCGAACCTACTCTCTCTGCAATATTATTAAG
>Ga0213870_1000248_pt1 | contig 28438 bp, 27 predicted proteins | sample WICALVC2017_Meta_FD_160119 | JGI IMG/M metagenome (GOLD analysis project Ga0213870, IMG submission 160119) | Freshwater microbial communities from subterranean cave lake in Wind Cave National Park, South Dakota, United States - WICALVC2017 | ecosystem: Environmental > Aquatic > Deep subsurface >... | reverse complement strand
CCGATAACAATATCATATCCTTTATCAAAATAGGGTAAAAGTTTGTCAACCTCTTCAATGGGTGTTGCCTGATCCATATCGCTAAATAAAATACACTGCCCATGTGAGCTAAGCACACCTTTGGTAACAGCTTCAGCTTTGCCAAGATGAGGATTTTCGATAAGCTTAAAGTTTTTGTTTTCTTTTATAAAGTTTCGTACAAACTCAACGCTTCCATCAGTTGAGCCATCGTCAACTATAATTACTTCATAAGCATATTTCTTTTTGCCTAAGAAATGCTCAACTTTATCAAGCACTCCTTTTTGCAAATTCGCCATCTCATCAAAAGAAGGAATAACTACAGACAGAAAAATTTTATCCACAGAACAATTATACAAGATGTGAAATATTGAAACAACCAATGACTTTTACCCTTGACAAAATGTATATTTAAGTGTACATTTAAATAGCTATGGAATATATTACGTTTACACAACTAAGAACTGAATCTAATAATCTCGCGAAAGCCTTAAGGAAAGGAGACGAGGTTAAACTGATTAGAAGATCTGTAGTTGTTGGTAGAGTTATACCTTATAACAATAAGAAAATAAAAATAATCAATGCCAAAAAGTTACAGGCAAAGATCGATGAACTAAACCTTCCGAAGCTAACCCTTAAAGAAATAGATAGAAGATATAGGATAGCGATGATGAAAAAACATGGACAAGGTCTTTCTTGATGCAAATTATTTTATAGGACTTGTAAATAGAGCTCCGGAACCAGATGCCCAAGATTTAGATGAGCTTAAAGGATTTATCTCTATTTTATCTTGTCATATTTTGTTTTACGTAAACAAGATAAGCGTTCCTGACGCAAACATGAATTCTTTTATCAATGATTTTAATCTAATACCCCTGACTCAAGATATTTTAGATAAGGCTTTAGGAGGCCCAACCAATGATTTAGAAGATAATATACAGCTTTATAGCGCAGCAGAGGCGGAATGTGATCTATTCTTAACAGAAGACAAAAAGCTTCTTGATCTTAAGTTCTTCGGCAAGACGCGAATTGCCACGCTAAAATCGCTGTAGCTGATTGTGAAATAAAGCTTATTGAGGTAAAATAGGGTACCTTGGTGCGTTCGCCCGCCTGCCAGAGCGCGCCCCTATCGTCTAGCGGTTAGGACGCAAGGTTCTCAACCTTGTAACAGGGGTTCGATTCCCCTTGGGGGCACCATTTGGGAAATTGCGAAATTGTTTGGGTGCGGCGCTCGCAACGCCGCCACCCGATGCGAGCGCCGCAAAGGGAAAATTCAAGTCCGCCGAGAGCCGCCGTAATAAAAAGAATGAAGAAAAGCGCAAAAATTTTAAAGAACTTTTATTAATTTAAGATCAGAAATTGTTAAACCTGAAATCTGGACAATCGACACCGTAAAAGCGAGATTGCTAGATTGTTCTAATGGGACTGTACCAACTTTGTCTGATTATCCAAAGGCGGTATTGCTCAACGATAGTTGGCAAAGATTACTAGAGGAAATATTTTATGTATCGGAGAGTGCCCATGGAGGCAACACAACTTTTTTTTATGAACATCCTGAAGAAAATGCCAGAGTAGTTAAGACTGATGCTAAAAGGCGTATGGTGCTGGTTCAAACGAGAAACAAAAAAAGGGGGGACAACTTCGGTACAGGTGGATACATCTTCTGTCAAATATCCAGAGGTTCTTTTGGGTATTTTACACAAACATCCAAAAGAAGCGCTATTTTCTACAGAGGATATTTTACCCCTTGTTTTATCAAGCGGGCAATTTTTTGAAGGAGTAGTTACACCTTCAAATTACTATCTTGCTTTCAAAAGTAGAGATACTACAAACCTTGGTCAATTTCAGGCATTTGCCCGAGGTTATATTTTAGAAATGGCAAAAGCCCATAGACAACCAGTTAGTAGGCACCCTGCAAGTGAAGTAGATATTGCAACTATGACTTCTGGAATGTTTAGGGAGCTGAAAATACCACTTTACGAAGGAAGAAGGGGGCAAAGGTCACTTAAATTAACTACCTAAAAAGAGTAAGTCTTAGTCATTTAACCATGTCGAGTATTCGTTACGTTTATCTTTACTTTCTAATATATCGCAAGCCGCGAGCATTCTTTTTAAGTAGTCTAACTCTGATTTTATAGGGTGAGCAACGTCTGGATGTAGTTTCCTTGCCACCTCCCTTTTCATTCCCTTAACTAAGGTTTCGAAAGTTTCTTCATCAAGGAATCTCAGGGCATATGGATTGAACCCAAGTGTTGCATAATGACGTTTAGGGTCAATTGGTTTGAATTGAGCTGATGCAGTAGCACCCCTACCTTTTAACTCTGCCCTAATTCCTAAAATTTCAGTAAATGATGGGTTGCCAGTTAATCTATAAAGTCTAAATATGCTTTCGTCCGTAATAAAATCAGGATTGTTGGTAATATTTATATTAACATTGTTACCATAACTTTTTTCTATGGAAGTCCCTTTTGCTGAGTACCCAAATCTGCAATGAAATTTACCAGTAGCTTTGTCTTGGGAAATACTGATCACAGTAGTTTCTTGTCCCCCCTTAACAGTTAAAACCCCATTTCCTTGATTTATTCTTTCTGCTAAAACTGGATCAACCATCATTGCTCCCTGGAATTTTAAAGTTGCACCCAATCTATCAGTAGGTGTTGTCTGATAAACCAAATCTAAGAAAGCAGCAGCATGTTCCGCATCACCAACTAAATCAACTGGCCACGCTGGCTGGTCACGATCCCCCACTTTTTCCACCCTCATTTCATTAACAAGACGAACTCTTTCAAGGGCTCTATCTTTAGGCGGAAGATTAAATAACTCAACGGCTCGTGGAGCTTCTGAGGGTAAAGGAAATTCACTCATTATGTTTCCCTCCCTTCAGTGCTGAACCTAGTCCAACTACACATAGGTTTAAAGTATTAAAGAACTCGTCTATTGAGTTCTGGTCAGGTTTAAAAAAATCGGGGAGTTTCTCGATTAAGTCAAAAAGCTCTGGTATCTTTTTTTCTTCAACCAAAGCAGGCGAGATAGATTTTGTTAAACGAATTACTTCCTTAATAAAATTAGAGAAATCATCCTTTTTGTCCGCCGATATTTTCCCAGAAATATCTTTAAAATAATCATTTAATAGCAATTCCACAGATTGATAAGGTAAGACAGAAAAATGGAGACTTATATCTTCGATTCCTTGGGCTTGATTATTAACCATGGTATACTTATACCATGAAAGGTATTAAATATTCAATAGTAAAATACGTGCAGAAGTTTGGTGGAAATTATCAATAATATAGGGAGTTTCCGTGCCCGCGCACGGGCGGGCGGGACAAGGACACTAAAAAATCCTTTCCCTTCTCGAACGAAGTGAGAGAAAAAATCGCGCGCGAAAAAAATAACGGAAGCGCGGCGAGCTAACACTTTAACAACTTTCTTTGAAATGAGTTCGAATTTTTCTAAAAACGAGCACAAGCGGCGGGCCACGTCAGACGTGGCGGGTAGGTCTAGTGGCCAAGGACGGTTGGTTCTCAACCAACAAATCACCGGTTCAAATCCGGTACGCGCTACTACAAACCACGTAACACTTCATACTTCTAACGTAAATTTTATTCTTCGAGTCTCTCGGTAAACTCGAGATAAACTCCAGCGAGAAGTCTCAAGCATTTTTAGTTCTCGTCCGTCATCTGACGGACTCGAACAATAACCTTTGTGCCAGAAGGGTGAAATGTTACAAATATTGCGACCACTTGACAAGACTAAATATTATGTTATTGTATAAAGGATAGGAATTTATTTTAATATGCCCCGAGAGAAATATTCTCCCCCACCAGAACGCAAAGAAACAGAATTCAGTAATCTTATTTCGCGAGAATATGCAGGACAGGGGTCACAATATTGTGGTATGGGCAAGGAATTATACAACATATACCCTCTTGCTCATAGAATATATACAATTGCCGATACTACTTCGCGTAAAGTTGGAGGCCCAATAATTACCGACCTAAGCTTTGAAGCCGATGATAAAACGCTTATGCAAACAGAAAACGCCCAACCTGTCATATTTACCCACAATTACGTATGCGAACAGCTTCTAATACAACAGGGGGCAGATGGATACACTGCTCCTCCTTCATTTCTTGCAGGTAATAGTCTTGGGGAATATAATACTCTTCCTTCTAGCGGAGCGCTTCCTTTTCGAAATACACTAGAGCTTGTCATATTAAGAGGAAAATTAATGGCTACGGCAGACAAGATAAATCCAGGCGGACTTGTTCCTATACCTGTAAATGAGCACGATTCAAGGCTTGAAGAAGCTCTACGAATGTTTGATCTTGGAATTAGCTTGATTAATACGGATAATCAAGTTATAGTAGGTGGAAAAATAGAATCGCTTAAAAGTGCTATCGCTTGGTTTCAAGAAAATGGTATTGAGGGCAGGTACCTTAAATTTTTGCCTGCAGGAGGAGCTTTCCATACAAAATTTGTAGAGCCAGCGGTTAAAGATTTTTCTGATGCTCTAGAACACGCTCCTATAAAAAAGGCAAAGATTCCTATTATTGCAAATACAACAGCAGCTCTAATACAAACTCCAGAGGAGATAAGAAGCGAGTTAAGAGACCAATTAACGCACACTGTACTTTGGAAAAATACGATTGTTCTTATGAAGCGAAACGGCGTAACGAGAACTTTTGAACCTGGAAATGACAAAGGTATTATCTCTAAGATGAACGAGAGGGTCAATGGAGGTAAAAGTAGGCTTAAATTCTTTCCAGGGATTCCTTCAGCATCTTGGAGTTCTTCTTAGCCTGAACAATCAGTCCGCCTGATACGGAGAGGGTGCGTGGAGGACTGGACGCTGTGACGCTATCGTTTCTACTTGTTGCTTCTTTAGCGGTTTCAAAAGAGCAATGTCTAAAACCTCATCCATATGGGACACAAATATAAACTTAAGGTCTCTTATAACCTCTTTGGGTACATCTTCTAAATCTTTTTTATTATCCTTTGGCAAAATAATGGTCTTAAGGCCTACTCTATGAGCCGCGATAACTTTTTCCTTGACTCCACCAATCTCAAGAACTCTCCCTCGCAAAGTTATCTCCCCTGTCATGCCAACTTTTCTATAAACTGGAATGTGGGTTAGGGCAGAAATTATAGCAGATGTTATTGCAATGCCAGCCGATGGACCATCTTTGGGGACTGCGCCTTCTGGAACGTGAACATGTACATCTATCTTTTGGTAGAATTTTTCTGGAAGCCCTAGCTCACGAGCTCTTGCCCTAATATAAGACATGGCTGCCTGACATGATTCTTTCATCACGTCCCCTAGCTGTCCTGTAAGAATAAGTTGTCCTTTTCCTGGCATTAAGGCTACCTCGATAAACAATACATCTCCTCCTGCTTCTGTCCAAGCAAGGCCGGTTGCCATTCCGACTTCGTCTTTTTTCTCAAGAAGCGTTGAGCTAATCTTAATAGGGCCTAGGAATTCTGGAACATTTTTTGAGTCAACTATTATTTTTTCCTTTTTGCCCTCAGCTACCATTTTGGCAACTTTTCTAAATATTGTGGCAATTTGCCGCTCAAGGCTTCTAACCCCAGCCTCCCTAGTATAGTGTTGTATAACAAAACGAATAGCGCCGCTTGTGATCTCGACTAAACTAGGGTTTAGTCCGTGATTTTCCATTTGCTTTTTAAGCAAAAAGCCGCTTACAATTCTGAATTTTTCATCGTGTGTATAGCCTGCAAAATGAATAACTTCCAATCTATCCCGCAATGCCGCAGGTATAGTGTCCAACACATTAGCCGTTGTCACAAACATTACATTTGAAAGGTCAAAGTGGACCTCTAGATAATGATCCGAAAATTGATTATTTTGCTCAGGATCTAACGCTTCCAAAAGCGCTGACGATGGATCGCCTCTAAAATCCGTACCTACTTTATCAATTTCGTCCAACATAAATACTGGGTTTTTGGTATCAGCGTCTTTTATCCCTTGAATAATTCGCCCTGGCAGTGCGCCCACATAGGTACGTCTGTGCCCTCTAATCTCAGCCTCGTCTCTAATACCTCCAAGAGAAATTCTAACAAACTTTCTACCCAACGAACGCGCTATTGATTTTCCAATCGATGTTTTACCAACTCCGGGCGGTCCAACAAAGCAAAGAATTGGCCCTTTCATTTTTCCAGCCAGTTTATGAACAGCCAAATATTCAATTATCCGTTCTTTTACCTTTTTTAATCCATAGTGATCTTCATCGAGAATTTTTTCAGCCGCTTTTATATCTACATTGTTCTTACTCTCCCTGCTCCATGGAAGACTAACTAGCCAATCCAGATAATTTCTAATATAACCAGCCTCTGGATTAAACTGGGTCATTTGCGAAAGTTTTTTCGCCTCCTTTTTTGCCTTTGCTTCTACTTCTTCCGGCATATTCGCTTTTTTAATCTTGTCCATCAGTTCTCTCGTCTCGTTATCTTCTTCTGTTTCGCCGAGCTCTTTTTCTATGGTCTTGAGTCTTTCTCTAAGCATTACTTCTCTTGCTCCTTTTTCAAATCTTTCTTGAGTTTTTGAAGCAATGCGTCTCTCAAGTTCTAAAACCTTTATTTCTTTTGCTAGCAAACCGGCAATTTTCTCAAGCCGAAGCCTTACATCAACTATTTCTAAAAGAGCTTGCCGATCGTATGGTTTTACGTCCAAGACCGACGCGATAAGATCTGATAGCTGTTGCGGGGAGTTATCAGACGACATAATATTCATAAAAACCAAGAAGTCAACTGACTTCCCAAGATTCATAGCTCGCCTAAATTCATTTGTAAGGTGATTGCAAAGCGCCTTGACTTCGGGAGAATTATCAACCACATCTGGCATTTCAATAATCCGTGCAAGAAGAAATGTCTCAAGTTCCTGAATAGACACAATTTTAGCTCTTGTAATACCCCTCACTTGAGCATTTATTTCGCTGTCAGTCTTGACCATCCGCTCTATGCGCGAGAGGGTTCCAACTTCATAAAGATCAGAAGGGCTGGGATCATTCAGCTTTGGGTTTTTCTGAAGAGCAAAACAAACAACCCGTTCGTGAGCAAAAGAAGATTCCAAAGCCGCCAAGCTTTTTGGCCTACCAAAGGTTAAAACAGAATCGGTGTTGGGGAAGATAACCCCATCTCGTATTGGAATTAAAGGAACAACTTTTTCCATATATTTATTTAATAGTGAGCTTGCCGAACTATTAGCAATCTATCACAGGATCTGCTAAATGTCAACCCCTATCACTTGCTCTTCAATTAAATCATTATAATTCTCATAAGTCAATCCCTTGACAAATATATTTTTAGGTTTAAAATACAATACATACAGTATAAATAATGAACATTCAGACAGTTACCTTCAACAAAATTTCCTTTCTTAATGTAGCTAACCCACACGAACTAGAAATTAAAGATCTTAAGAGAAATTTCGGCTTTAACCCTCTTGATCTTGAAGACTATATTCACAGGACGCAAATACCAACGGTAAAAGTGTACAAAGACCATAGCCTCATTGTTTTAGACTTTCCTTTTTTTAAACAAAATGGTAACAATTCAAGCCCAAATGGATCAAATGGCAAAGAAAAAACAGAAAAGCACTCAATAGCAAACTTACTAAACATTCCTCATGCTGCTCTTTCTTCCATTCCCCTCTTTCATTTTACTGATGTTAAAACAAGAAGAATTCTAACATCCCATGTCAATTTATTTATTGGAAAAGACTACCTTGTTGTCCTTCACGAAGGAGTACTTACTCCCATCAGCCACATCTTCTCACAATGTCAAAAGACACTGCACAGCAGAGATCACTTTATAGGACAGGGCAGCGTTTTCCTTGCCTATAAAATAATTGATGCATTGGTAGATGCCTGTTTCCCAGTAGTCAACGAGCTAATTGTAATGATCGAAAAAATTGATCGGGAACTCGAAAATAAAAAGACCCAAATGGCTCTTGAGGAAATTTCTATTACAAGACGGAACACTGTTTTTTTCCAAACTATGATTAAGCCTATCTTGCCTCTATTTAGACAACTTGAGGAAGGAAGATTTGAAACTCTAAACAAAAATATGACATTCTATTGGAGAAACGTTAATGACCATTTAAAAAAAATAGCCCATCGCCTTGAGGACAGCAAAGAATTAATCGAAGGAATATCGGAAAGCAACGAGTCACTCATAGCATCAAAAACAAATGAGGTTATTAAGGTTCTGACAATCTTCTCCACCATTATACTTCCTCTTAATTTGGTTGCCAGTATTTATGGAATGAATATTGTAGGATTACCTTTAGCTAAAGATCAATTTTCCTTCGTTGTGCTTCTTTTTTTAATGATAACTATAAGCACTATTATGCTTCTTATCTTCAAAGCAAGACAGTGGTTTTAAAAGACCTACATCGAGGTTATGCTTTTTTGCCTGTAAGGAGCGCATCAATTATATCATGCGGTAAAGCAGCGGCATTTAACAATGCTTTTCTTACAATTCCTCCTGCCTCAGAGCCAATTTCATCTGCCGCCTGAAGAGCACCAATCACTGCATTTTTTGCCACTCCACCGGTGTCGCCGCCAATCTCTTCGACAGCCTTTACTGATCCCGCAACTGCGGAAACCGCCGCTTGACCTACGTCTCCGCCTATTTGTGAAACATTTTTTACAGCGCCTCGTGCTGCCGCTGTAGCGGTAGAACCAACATCGCCTCCCACTTGTGAAACCCCTTGTATAGCACCGCTCACAAGACCTGTTACTCCATTTGTTAATGAAACTCCAGCATTCGATACCGCCTGCACACCTTCAGATACAACTTTGGAAGCAACCTCCTCTGCGGTAGTCACCACTTCACCACCCGAACGAACTGTTTGAACTACAGTATTCTTAGCAACATCTCTTACGGTCCCCACAACATCGCCTGCAGCTGTTGCAACGGAAGAAAGAGCATCTTTGAGAGCGTCTGTAATACTTGGCATATTTTGACATTATCAGATAGAAAACATATTGTCAATACCCATTTTTTGTATTTTTTGTATTAGATTTTAGATTGATAGCATAAGTAAAATGTGACATTTTCAACGATCGTTTTTAAAATATGCTTTGGTCTAAAAAATTCAGATTTTCCGTATGGTCGCTTATAATGATTAACACCCACTTCTGCAAACCGGGCGCCTATTGCCTTTAATTTTAGAATCAGTTCTAGGCAAAATACTGCGGAAGTAGACAAGATTTTGATCCTTTCCAAAACCGATTTTCTGATAAGTCTAAAGTCGCAGTCAATATCTCGAATCGGTAGATTGTACATTCTATGCAATATGAAGTTGTATAATGATCCTAAAGATTTTCTAATCTTGCTATCTTCCCTATTGAGTTTGTATCCATTGATTACGTCAACATTTGGTCCTACTTTATCAACAAGAACTTTTATCTGAGCTGGGTCGTACTGTCCATCGCCATCGGTGTAAAAGACCCATTCATATTCTGCAAGTTTAAATCCAGAAGCAATTGCTCCACCATATCCTAAATTCTCTTTGTGATGGATAGATTTAAGATGTGGATATATATTTTTAAGCCGATTGAGAACCTTATCCGTATTATCTAAAGAAGCGTCATTTACTACTATGATTTCGTATCGGTGTGCAATCTTCGAGGCTATAGAATCCGCTCTTTTGATAAGCATCGGAAGAACTTGTGCATCATTGTAAGATGGAAAAACAATCGAGAGACTTTTAAGCTTTCTCATATCTTTACGCAACAAAGTAACCCCTTGTAAATAATCCAACAAAAAGAAATAGCAGTAGTGTTGAGATTGTAAAATAAATTAACTTAACGAAACTGTTCCTTTGGTTCAAAAACAAAGCAAGACTTAAAAAAAATGGGTAAAGATGTAGGGCATAGCGAGGCATTCCTGCAAAAGTTCCAGTGAGGGATGGAATAATGATAGAGATCACAAAAAAAACCCAATAGGAAAGCCTAATTTTTTTGTAAGAATATATAATTATGAAAATATAGAACAGCACAAGTAACAGTTCTAAAACCGCAACCCAGTAGTTTAAATTCACCAAAGGTGTGAGAAAAATAATTTTAAGGTATCTCCAAAAAACTTGAAGAGGAAAAGTAAGTTTATTTTGATTCCAAACCTGCATTGAAGAGAAAACGAAATTCCAATTCCCATGCCAAATATGAACGTAGAGAAGATAACCCAAAAAAGACAAAGGGATAAGAAAAGCAGCAAATATTTTTTGACTTAACATTTCTCTAAATTCAAGTGCCTTTTTCATTTTTTGAATCAGTCTTTTTAAATTCCATTCATTGATTAAATTATCGTTTGATACTATATATTCAAGTAGAATAATAAAGGCAAGAGCAAGGCCATTTAAACGGGTAAGAGTTGCTAAGGCTCCCATAATTGAGGATAGAACAAACAATCGCTTTCTTGCAAAGTATATTGTCAATGTTGCTAAAAGTAGAAAAAGAGAGTCATTATACCCTGTGCCATACGAATAAGAAGTAGGAAAAAGTACAATACAACCCACTAGTAGAGAAAATATCTTATTTTGTTTGTCTAAAGTCAAAATTTTATATACGATAAAAAGAGATAAGAGAAATGCAAAATTAGAAATAATTTGTGCGGAGATAAGATATGGAAGATAAACGCCAATTAGTTTGAATGTCTCAAATAAAAATTTTATAAGAATCGGGTAGAAAGGAAAGAATGCATGCTCAAGAGGATGATATCCATTCCGTGCAATCTCCATATAATGAGTGCCGTCAAAATTTCCCCAAACCCAGACAAGATACGGAAATTCAAGAGTTTTAATATCAAAGATGTACGGGGTAAATGCGATTTGCAAAGGTAGAAGTTTTACTGCAATGAGCGCAAAAGCATATACTAATGCCTTCCAAATGACGAAAGCAATAAGAATTCTTTTAACCATAAAAATTCTTTATGATCTTTACTATTTTTTTTATATCATTTCTACTGATAAATTGATGGAATGGAATACTAAGTATATTGCTTGAGAGCCGTTCTGCAATTGGAAAGTCTCCTTTTTTATACCCAAGGTGAGAAAATGCAGGAAGTAAATGGATAGGGTATGGATAATGAATATGCGTCTCTATATTATTAAAAAAAAGATGATTTCTTAGTTTTTCCCTGCCACTCACTTCTATTACAAAAAGATGCTGAGCAGAATCAGAGTTCTTATGAGATATTAAACATCTAACAAATTTTGAAAGCCCTTGTCTTTCAATTTCCTCCCTATATTCTTTTGCAACATCTTTTCTTTTTTTAAAGTCGCCATCAATTCTTTTAAAATAAAGGTTTAAAATTCCAGCCTGAATTTCAGGTATTCGGCTGTGTCCTGAAAGAAACAGGCTGTAGTATCTTTTTCTCTCTCCATACAATTTTGCTTTTAGAAAGTATTCATAATACTTTTTGTGTTTTGTCCACAAAGCACCCCCATCGCCTAATGTTGCTAGGTTCTTTGTGGGATAAAAAGAAAAACATCCTATGTCGCCAAAAGTCCCAACAGTTTGATTGTTATAAGAGGTTCCAAACGCTTGAGCACAGTCTTCAATAAGGACAATTTCTTTCCCTTTAATTAAAGATCTAATAGCATTTACATCACCAGTCAGACCATATAAGTGAACCAAAACAACAGCTTTTGTTTTGTTACTTATCTTTTCTGCAAGGTTTCTCGGATCCAATTGGCCATTCTCATCTACATCTGCTCCTACTGGTTTTGCGCCCGATTGCGCAACGGGGAAAGCTGTGGGATAGGAATTAACCGGAAAAATTACTTCGTCATCTTGTGAGAGATTCAAAACAGATAGCGACAGAGATAATGCGTCGTGACCTGAGGCAACTGTAGTAATATAACCATTTTTAAGGTATAGACCCAATTGCTGCTCAAGTTTTTTTGTCTGTAACCCATTAAAATATTTACCAGATTTGACGACTTGAGAAGTTATCTTTATTATACTCTTATGATTTTTTTGTGAAATAAGAATAGCATGATTAAAGAAAATAGACGATTTTTTTACTCTCATTAATCTCGTTCGGAAGTCCAAAAGTCAGCGCCTTTAGCATCCCAAGGAATTCTGTACTCATCTGGTTTCTTTAAATCGAACCTTTGATTCGTAAAGTAGAAGAGCTCAACTGAGTAGTTTGTGAGATTTACAGATCCATGCGCAACTCCTTTGGGTATAAAAAGCAACCGTGAGTTACCTCCACCCAACATTACTCGCATTGTTATTCCACACGTCGAAGAATCTTTTCGAACGTCCCACAATCCCACTAATAACTCCCCCGTTGGAATTAGGTACCAAATCTCGTCTTGCTTTAAATGCAAATGCCAAGCCTTTATCGAACCCTGATTAAGCCTGGTTTTGTTAACTTGCGCGACTTTAAATCCTGAAATTCCTTCTATCTCTCCCCCGCTTGTAATCTTTATAATTTCGCCTAAGTCTCCTTGTTCCCCAACATGAGAAATCAGATTTATAATTCTAACTCCTTCAATAATCGGTTTTTTAGAATAGATCTGGGTATGAATTTTCGGACGGATATTCTCGTCAATATCATCTAGGGATACCTTTGGCATATTTTGATTATATGGTACAGAAATACGTCTGTCAATCGAATTGTACGCTCAGGTTAGGTGGGCAAGTTTTACTCAACATCTATAATCTCTGCTTCCTTTACTTTCCCAAATCCACATGATCCTGGATCAGAAACTATACTTTCATCCAGAGCTTTTTGCTGATATGTGATTAACTGCATGATAATGATCGCTATCAAAGTTTATTTTTAGTCTTAGGAGCAAAGGCTTTCATAACGGCAGTTACACCATGAGTATTGGCAAGGCTTTTTATAACATCAATTGCCTCTTTGGGATTTTGAGTAACTACTTCTTTTACTATATTAGTCACAACCTCATTGGTTAGGGGCTCACCGCCGTGGAGAACTTTTTTGGGGATTGTCTTTATCTTAGTAACTTTAAGTTTTACCCCCAAGGCGCATTGCTTTTGAAAATCAAGGAAATCTTGGCCAAACTGGACGATATTAGTTTTGACCTCTATGGCAAGAGGACTACTATATATGTGTCCAGATGCGTCCTGAACTTCTAGTTCCACAGACAGCCAAAAGTTGTAATCTGATTTTGGGCAAATAAGCCGCAGAGTGTCTAAACCGTCGTAGTATAATGAAATATTTTTGCCTGGATTAAGGGCATAATCGATAGTTATTTTATGGTTTGGAAGCGCAGTTTCATTAAAAGGAGGCGTAGCACTGTGGGCGAGATCAGTGAAACTAATTTGGCCAGATCCATTGGTGATCGCCTGATTGCGCACCCTCCAAGTAGTTTTTACTGGGAATAGTAGCCCAGTTGCTTTGGGAACAAGATAGATTTCAATATCCTGACGATATTCTTCATACTGGAAATCCTGAGCCTTGCATACCAGATTACCGAGGAAATGGTAAATTCCAGATCCTATGTCTTGGATATTTGTCGGAATAATGGTTGAGGCGATATCAACTCGTGAGATAGAGGTGTTAAACCCAACAGCTGCTGAGCTTTTCCCAAGAAGTATTAATCCTTCGGTTAATATATCCAAATTTTGCCACGTAACTTGATCAAATGCTGGAGCAGAGAATGGATTTTGAGAGAGTTTGTTTTGTTCAACCGTCATACTGGTTACAACAGCAATAACAACTATTACTATAGTAATCCCTATTATCTGTAGGACGTAACCAGCTAAAAGGAGAAATCCCAACGCGCACCAAAAATCAAAATTTACTGAATATGTCGGTTTAGGGGGATTTGGGGAGAAAGTGGCAACGACTTTTTGCTGCACAATAGAAAGTGTTACTTGTTCTTCCAAAGCACCGTTGCTAATATGGGCGCAAAACGTCTCGCCACGCAACCTACCGGTCATTTTAATGGAGCCATTTTGCAACTGAAAGTCGATGAAAGTAAAAAATATATCTACCCCTTTTTGGCTCTGCTTAATTTCTCCGGAGCCAAAAGGTGCAGGAAGAAGCGGTTTGATGGAATTTAAAAAGTTGATGGTGGGATTTTGAATAGCCTTGATAGCATCGGCAAGAGAGATACTCAGAAGATTGGCGACATCTTGCGGATTTAGTAAATTGACCATAGCTGGAAAAAGGATGTTGTTTTTGACCTGATTTGCTGATAGACCAACTCCAAAATCTTGGGATTTTAGGAAATTTGTTACCTTCTTACTATCACCACTCCCTATGACTCCTGCTACCGTATCTTTATCAAGACAGAAAACCTGCCCATTGAAAGATAAACCAAGCATGATTAAAGCAGTAGCGGATGGTGTATTTGGAAAAAGGTCCCACTCAGTTTTGGTATCAATATTTGCTGTCAAAAGATTATTTACCTCTTTGAAAAAGGCGGAGATATATTGAATTTGGGATGTTTGGCTCGTCTTAAACTTGGCGCTTTGCATGATTACTTTAAACGGAGCACCTGGAGCGATCTTTAACTTAATATCAATCTCGCCATCTGAAAAGCCAAGCTGGGGTTGATCGGGAAGTGTTATAGTTGCGGCATAAACATGATAAACAAGGGTTGCTTCATTTTTTCCCACACTTAAATTGAGATCCACATCATCTAAGATTGCGGTAATTGTTCCATTTTGACCCAAAACTTTAAAGGTGAACCTAGGAACAATTGGTAAATTATGGATTAAAACGTTTTGTAAAATATAGCTAAGGAGCTTTTTTTTTGATATTTGGACAACTAGATCAAAGCTATCCAGCATTATGACTACCCTCCTTTGGAATAATACCCTTGATGGTTACAGTTACATCTTGTTGATTAGTACCATCTTTTTTGAAGTCGTCATAAAGTCGTTTCAAAGGATTTGAAGCCAAGTCTTCTGCTCCAAGCTTTTGTTGTAGTTGCCTAGTTGCTTTGGGGGTGAGGTTAACGTTAATCTCTTTCAACAAACGAATAGGGTCGGCCATAAAAAGACGGCCTCCGTTTGGAATGATGTTTATGCGCTCAACGATTTGTGGTTCCAAAGATATGAGATCTTCTAGGGTATTTACCTCTAAGGGTTGCTCCATAGTAACCATCTGTGTAGAGATTATCAAATCCTCATAAGCTGTGTCAATGCCTGATTAAACCACAAGAAGAAACCATAGAAATGCTCTCTGCACTTATCCATACAGGCTATAATCTGCACGAAAAGAGAATAAAGAAAATAGAAGATACTCTACAAATCCCAACGCCTCAGCAATAGGTGACCATAATGATCTCTCCCGATGTTCGAAGCCAAACAACACCCGAGGTTAAAGAGGTTAAAACTCTAATTACATTACTAGGATTTCATCCAGAAAGACGCCATAATGCAGTAAGATTAAGAAAGCGACATGAAGCTTTGGCATTTGAAGCCCTTACTAGCTTTCGTAAATATCCTTTGATATAATAAAGCACTATTGCGGGATCTGCTAATGGTAGGCAGCCAGACTCTGAATCTGGTAATCTTGGTTCGAGTCCAAGTCCCGCAGCAACGAACAACTCACTCCGTTCGGGTTCATCGCTTCGCCTGATTTATAAAATAACGATAGTGATTAACAAAATAAGAAATTCGGAGAGAGTGGTGAGGCAGAGGTGTACCGTATGGTACGCCTCAAGCAAAACATGAAATTTTATTACGTTTATATACTTGTAAGTTTGCACGATTTTTGTTACAAAAACTAGCCTAGATTTTGCAAAATTTGCAAAATCCTGAGGCTAAAAAAATTACATTTTTCGTGCAAACTTACACTCTCGGAATGGGGTGCTTATAATCCTCCCCGAACCAGACCAGAAACTCCGAAAGCCCATCGAAGCGGTGGCCACCCTACTTGAGGCTGAGGGCCACCCAGTCACCACCCTCCCTGCCAACCAGTTCACCTAACCATGGTGGCCAAAGCCTGGGACACCTCCCCATTCCTTCTCCTATTTTACCTGACCTTACCCCACTTTAGCTTCAAATGACATAAAATCCCCCTTCTGCTAAAATTTAGTTTGTTTTTAACCAAAACAAAGAAGGGGGGTGATCTATTTTGTTATTTTCTGCCCATTTTGTAAAGGGTCTTGTTAAGAAAATCTTTCCAAGGCTTCGTAAAACTCAAGGAGTGAATTTTTCTATTGGTATCTTTGGCCAAATCAAATCGCAAAGCGGTTTGATGAGCGAAATTGTTCGAGGTGTACCAGGAGCTGTAAAGCATAAGCATAGGTTAAAAAGATTTTGGCGATTTCTTTCTAATCACAGGGTGAAACCTGAAAACTTACGAATATACTGGATACGCTGGTGTATCAAAACGTTCTGCCATGATTTTTGTTGAGGAATTGGAACCACAGGTACGTGACGCAGTTTTGGTGTTCAATCGCAAAGGATACTCTACATTACAATCAGGTTTCTGGGGTGAACATGGCGAGTTACAATGTATAGAGGGAGAATTTGCCATTGACGAGGAGACGAGGAATAGATTATTAGATACAATGCCCGTTGATATTGATATACTTGCTAACAAGGGAGAAAAAATCTTTACGTCTATTAACTTTACACCCCTCTAAACCTGACTTAACTTCTATCAAGACAGAATTAGACGATATTGCTGCCTTATTGCCCGACAAAGGCCATCCTGCACCGCCCTCTATGTCTCCTCCCGATGAAGAATTCAGAAGAAGATATCTAAGATTGTAAGTTTGCAAAATACGTTAGCCTCAAAAAATTTGCACATTTTGCAAATTTGAGGCTAGAAATATGCAAATATTTCTTGCAAACTTACACTATGTCCGCCAGCAAGATTGTTTCAATAACTTCGATAGAATTTTCGAACGAAAAAGATTTTGGTATGTGGAGAAGCTTATAATTCGATTGCAATTCACCTCTACCCCCCATTTTTATTTATTACATAGTATAATAGCAATTATGCAAATACGACAATCACTATGGCGGGAAACCAATATGCAAACAATTCTCAACATCTTCACGGGTAAAATGGCTGAACGGCTTACCCATAGTTCACCTGAAGTCATTGAAAATCTTAATAAGCATTTGCACCATATTTTTCGGCGTTGGTATTTTCTCTCGCTATCGCAAACCGAGGAATCATCAGCAGCGGACATGCTGGAGTATTATAAAGCAATAGAAAAATGGCCCAAAAACGGACAATTTTTCATTAAACCTCAATTGGTGCAACAAGAAGCGAAAGTAACAATTGAACTAGATATAGATTATATCTCGTTTGCTGAACAGCCATTGCTTCATGATATACGAAAAAGGATATCAGGTAAAAAAGAGGATTTGTTTTTTTCTAATGATGAAATGTATAAAGACCTTCTTCAGAGAATAATAAAAATTTTGCAAACATTGAATATAAAGACATTAAATCAGAAAGAATTTACCTTGCAGGAATTGCAGGCAGTCTGGTCAGCTGCAATTACTGCCCTTTGCGCAATGTGGATGGAGTTTGATCCATTCATTGGTAACAGGTTTACATTAGAGGAATTTACAAAATTATGGGAAGGATTTCTAAAGGATGCGTTAGGGCATGATGTTGTGATAGATGACATAATGGATACAATTGTCCTTGCTGTACGTGAAGAATATCCCGGATGGGCATATACCATTGATGAGCTTCAAGAACAAGAAAAGAAAGATAAAAGACCTGATAAAATGAAAGGAACGACATTTTATACCCTTGGTATCTGCTTGGATCGATATTTTTTGACACCATTCTCAACCTATCTTCTCTTAATTCGTACGCATTATACTGATCTTCTCTGTTGGGAGAAAGATATCGAGGAAGCGCTTTCACATCCAAAAGCTGATATTCACTATCTTTTCTCAGATCCCTGTTCTACATTTAAGATGACTAATTTTGGAGACATAGTGGTAAAAGGAGTAATACAAAAATGAAAATAATGCGGACAATTTCAGTAACACCCTCTGGAGATAAAGTGGGGAGAAACGATCCTTGCTTTTGCAGCTCAGGAAAAAAGTATAAAAAATGTCATTTGCTCAAACAGGCTGCAGAAGAACTTACCCTGCCTCAATCAAAATCAGGATGGATTAGTAAATTACTGAATTTTGCGACAAATCAGCCATGGTATGCTGACGGGCTGAAAAAAACGTTTGAAACGATATTTGGGAAAAATAAAAAGGACCTGAATGAGCAAGAAATTCATAGCTTAAGTGAAACAATTCTTTTTGAAGTAAAAGTAAAAAATAACAAGACGCCGCTCGAATTATTTGTGGAAGAAGGAGTAATGAGTAATGCAGAACGTGAAGTTTATCGATCATGGCTTACGCAAGGAATCTTTGGAGCTTTTGAAGTTATGGAAGTATTTTTGGGAAAAGGCATGCGGGTAAAACGATTTGGCGGAAAAGAAACATTATTAATTAGCGAACACATGGGAAGCTATAGCGTAAAGCGTGGCAATATACTTATTTCCCGCGCGTTACCGTTTTCCAACGGGTGGATGTTTGGCGGAGGGGTCTCTTATTTCTTGCCTGAAGCAATGGTGTATAAATTTCGGCGGAAAAATATTCCTTTTGATATGACAGCGTTGGAATTTTTGAAGCTTTGGTACCAAAAAGGAGAAAAACAAGTGAAACAACATAAAAGTTACGAACAATTGAAGAAAGAATTATTGGATATTACTGTAAAAGAAGAAATACCTTTTGACATGACTGATTTTGATGAGCGGATAAAAAGCGCAACAAATCCGACGGTCTTTTTCTATCCGGTTTATAAAGCAACGTATGGATATGAAGCTCTTGGAGAAAAAATTATGAATCTTACGATGGATATCTGGTCAGCAGTACATTATAAGTCAGATCTTTCTGATGAGGATATCCCAGTGGGACAGATAGAGACTGCTCTGATGCATGATTTTATGAATTACTGTAGGAATAAATTCGAAAAAGAAGACATTATTGATCCTGTAAAGCAATTGCGTTTGTCAATAATATGGAAGAAAGAATGGCTCGATAAGCCTCAAAAGGCTTTACAATTTTATACGCCTAAGGAAATGGTTCTCAAAGAACGTCAAGAACGGGGCGAGAAAAAAATGACATTGGATTTTAATTCCACAGCATTCTTCTCGCCAAAACGATGGGAAAAAGCTACTACGCTGCATGAAAAAGGATTAGCAGCATTCAGAAACAATGATTTTCAGAAAGCACGGCAATATTTCAATGAAGTTATTGACCACTACAGCGATTTTCCTTTTATTTTCCGTTCCATTGCCAATCTTGGTATGGCATATATCGCTTTAGGGGATAAAGAACAAGGACTGCGTTTACTTAAACAAGCTCAAGAGATCAATCCAAATTACCGTTTTGCCAGAGAACACTATGAAAGGATTCAGAAGATACCGACACAACGAATAAAAAAACACGCAGAAGCCATACATATGGATGCAGCAATGAAAAAATTGTTAGGTATGGTGCAAAAGGCAAAAGAAAGAAAACGGCCGCGCGGTGTTTGGGTAAAGAAAAAAGGTAAATAGGACGTTTGTGATACAGTAGGATACTTTTTACAATCCTTTAAATTCCACCTTTTTCCTCTTTGACAAATCCAAAAAAAGCTTCTAAACTAAGATTATTATGTCAAGTGTGTCCTTATCCATAAACTTGCTTAAAAATAAACAAGTTGGATTCTTTGGTGAATTTATCAATTGGACATTAACAATTGGCCGATTAGTTATTATAATAACTGAATTGATAGCGCTTTCCGCATTTTTATACAGATTCTCTCTTGACCGAAAACTTATTGATCTGCAAAGCCAAATTAAAGAAAAGCAGACAATTATTTCGTCCCTAAAAAGTAACACGGCAGAATATCTCGATCTACAAGAACGTCTTTATCTTGCGTCAAAATTCTCTCTACTTAGCATGGAGAGGCACAAAATTCTAACAGATATACTCAATTTAACACCTCAAGACATAACGCTTAGTAGACTATCCCTGGATAAAAATGGAATACAGATAGACGCCGATTTACAAAATTTGTCGTCTCTGATTTTTTTTGTAAACTCACTTAAAAACTATCCGAGCATTGATGCATTAAATCTTGGCAGCATCGACAATAAACTATCAGCCAATCTTATTACGGTTGGCATCACAGCTACTCTTAAAAAGAGTCAATATGAAGACGTTAAGCAATAAATATCTTGGACTTCTGGCTGAATGGAATTCGGCGCAAACACAAAAGTTCACAAGTAGTGTCTTGACCCTAATAGCTCTTTCTTTTTTTAGCTTGTTTGTTATAAGTCCAACTCTTTCAACTATAGCAAAACTTAAAAAAGAAATTGCTGACAGTACAATAGTTAACCAAGGACTAGAAAAGAAAATTGCCGCTCTTGCCTCCTTGCAACAAGCGTATTCTCGCCTTAAAAACGATGTACCACTCGTGTTGGAATCGATCCCGCAATCTGCCCTTGTTCCTCTTTTTATTGGACAAGTACAGTCTGTGGCGAGAAGTTCAAATGTCAGCTTGAACCAGATGCAAAACCTCCAAGTTGATCTTTTTGAACAGAATGAAGCTCCAAAAAGATATTATTCTTATTCCTTCTCTCTCACAGCAGATGGAACTTACGAAGATATATCAAAGTTTATGGAAAATATTACAAATATGCAAAGAGTGGTCGGTATTGATGTATCTTCCATTGATAAAGCTGGAGACGCAAATAAATCTTTACGGCTCAATCTTCAAGGCGTAGTCTATTATAAAAAATAAATTCTATGAAACATAAGGATATTATTTTACTATTAGTCTCAGCATTATTGCTTGTTATAGCCTGGGTAGCATTTAACATATACCACAACTCAGTAACATCTACCACTCCTGAAGCTCTGGAAAAAGAAGCTCTAATAATAAGTCCTGATTTTGATGAAAAAACGATTGACAAGCTTAAAGAAAGAAAGCGTGTAGTGCCAGTTTATGATCTTGAAAAAAAAATTGATGTATCTCCAGTCGAAGAAGGCTTTATTCCAACAGCATCGCCAATAGCATCAGAAGGAGCGAAAATCATACCATGAACAACACAATCTGGAACAAACGTATTCCAACACTTTTGGGTATAAGCATAATAACAGCTGGTATCGCTATAACAAGTTTCCTTGTTAAAAGTGGCGTTATCTTTATAAGCCAAGCTCGTCCTGTAGAAGCTCCGCAAAAACTCAAAATTACTAATATATCGGATGCATCCTTTACCGTCTCTTATTCGACAGAAGATAACGTAATTGGCTCGGTTAATTTTGGAAAAGACGAAAATCTTGGACAAGCAGCATTTGACGATAGAGATCAAAAGGCACCCTCTCTTGATCCTCATAAAATTCATAGCATTACTGTAAAAAACCTTACGCCTGAAACTCGCTATTTTTTCTCTATTATATCGGGGCAAAAAAAAATTTTAAACAGCGATTTACCCTTCGAGGTTTCTACTGCGTCTACACTTAAAGCCCCACCTCGCTCTCGGGCATTATCATTAAAAGGGAAAGTTATTTTGCCCAATGCAGAAAAAGTGACTGAAGCAGTAGTCTATGCAACAACTGAAAACGGACAGGTTATCTCAGCGACACTTAAAGACGGAAGCTATACACTACCCTTAAGTTCTATGCGAACATCTGACCTTTCTTCTTATTTTAACTTTGAAGAAAATACCATTGTTAAGATTGCTATTGAAAACGACGGCCTTAAATCCAACGTGTCTATTTCTGCATATCAGGAAACAGTCCCAACAGTAACCTTATCTTATGACTATGACTTTACCATAACTGCGAAGCCTCCTGCCTTGCGATCTACGGAACCCATCGGATTTCCTCCTGTTCCCTTTGTCCAAGAACAGGTATTAGGAATATCAACTATCATTCCACAAATAGTCCTTCCCAAAAAAGATCAGGAATTTACCGACCAGCAACCCGAATTTAGAGGCATTACAATACCTAACGGCACGATAAGGATCACCATTCAATCTCCCCAAAATTTAGTGACTCAGACAATCGCAGATATTTATGGAAATTGGAAGTATCGCCCCCCGAACCCTCTTTCGCCAGGCAGACATACAATAACAATTACTGCGGCAGATGCCTCTGGGATTATAAAAACCATAACCCGATCGTTTGTGATTCATGCCCAAGGAACCCAAGTTAACCAATCTGCAACCCCTTCTGCAACTCCAACATTAGCATTCCCATCAATTCCAATTCCCACCCGAACTCCAACACCCGTACGCTCACCTACTCCAACGCCCACTAAAACCCTCGCTTTAGCATTCACTCCAACGCCTACGTCAATACTTACCATAACGCCCACTCCAACCTTGTGCCCTGGTTGTCCTAGTCCCACCCCCACTTCTTCACTCCCCCTATCTCCAACTCCTCTTATCCCAACACCCACTCCAACTTTATGTCCTGGGTGTCCTACTCCTACCCCAACTATTACAACTTCAGAAATAACGCCAGTTCCAACTATTGTTCCACCAGGTGATTCCTCTATGGTTACAATTGGCGTTTTGGGCGTTAGCGTAGCCGTTATAGGCGTTCTTCTATTTCTTCTTGCTCGCACTGGAATCTAAACCTTTATGAAAATTGCAATTATAGGAGCAGGATTTACTGGACTGTCTGCTGCATACATTCTGTCAAAACACGGTCATCGTACTACCATCTTTGAGAAAGATTCAAACCCAGGTGGTCTTGCGATTGGATACCAAGAGCCTCAGTGGAAATGGTCTTTGGAAAAACACTACCATCATTGGTTTACTAATGACGCATCTGTACTTGATTTAGCAAAAGAAATAAACTATCCAGTAATTACAAATCGCCCAAAAACCTCAACCTATATTGATGGCTCAATCTATCAATTAGACTCTTTCTTATCCCTTCTTAGCTTTCCAAAGTTATCTATTTTCGATCGGCTTCGTATGGCAGTCGTATTGGGAACAATAAAATATAATCCTTTCTGGCAACCCTTAGGAAGCATCGGAGCAACTAATTTTCTTTCAAAGGCAATGGGAGATAAAGCTTATCAAACAATATGGGAACCGCTCTTTGTCAATAAGTTTGGAAAATACGCTAATGACATTTCGCTAGCCTGGTTTTGGGCACGTATTAGAAAACGAACATCGTCTTTAGCTTATCCAAAAGGAGGTTTTTTGGATTTCGCAAACGCTCTTGTTCGAAAAATTGAACAAAGAGGCGGAAAAGTTTTATTTAATACAGAAGTTAAGGAGATAAGAAGTAGAAAAGATGTTGAAATAAAATTTGAACACGACTCGCTCAACCGTCATTCTGGGGACTCAGAGCAAAGCGTGGAGGACTCCAGAATCTCTCAGAACGATAGGAGATTCTGGGCAAGCCAGAATGACGAAAATTATGACAAAGCCATTGTAACCTTGCCATCATTTTTCTTTATAAAAATCGCCCCGCAACTTCCAAGTGACTACAAAAACAAATTAATGCAATTAAAAGGACTTGGCGCTGCAAATCTAATGCTAAGACTCAAAAAACCATTCTTAACTGATGGCACGTACTGGCTTAATATCTGCGACAGAAAATCACCTATAATGGCAATAGTTGAACATACCAATTTTATGGATAAAAAATATTACAATAACGAACACATAGTTTACTTAGGTAACTACTTACCGCACGATCATCCTTACATGCAGATGTCAAAACATGAGCTTCTGAAAACTTATACGCCGTATCTAAAAAGAATCAATCCTAATTTTGAACTTTGCATTTTGAACTTTGAACTTTTTAAGGTTCCCTTTGCCCAACCAATTATACCTATCAATTACTCAAGAATTATTCCCCCATTTGAAACACCAATAAAAAACGTCTATCTTGCTAATATCCAGCAGGTGTATCCGTGGGACAGGGGAACAAATTATGCGGTGGAGTTGGGAGAGAAAGTGGCTAAATTGATCACTAAGGTATAATTTTCAATTTGAAATTCGAAATTTGAAATGAAAATTTAAAATTTAAATATTAAAAATTCAATGAAAATTAACCCATTCGACAAGCTCAGGGTTAATGCTGAGCGAAGTCGAAGCATTAAAAATTGAAAATTTAAAATTAATATGACTTTGGTCAAAAAACAATCTACACTATTTTTAATTGCAATTCTAGCAATTGGTGGATTCTTGCGCTTTTACAAGTTAGATTGGGGTCAGGGTTTATTTACTCATCCCGATGAATATCATATCGCTGCTTCAGTTAATCAGCTATCTTTCCCCAATCAAATGCACCCACACTTTTTTTCTTACGGAACAGTTATTATCTACTTAATCTACTTTACCCAAGAATTACTTAAGTACATTTCGACAATTCTCAACTCTCAACTTTCAACTTTCAACTCGTTTATCGTTGGTCGTTTTTATTCCGCTTTATTCTCAAGCCTAACTATTCTTATTGTTTATAAGATCAGCACAACCTTTTTTATAAAAAGACAGTTTTCTTTAATCGCTGCTTTTTTGGTAGCCGTAACTCCCGGGCTCATTCAACAAGCCCATTTTGCAACACCCGAATCCACTTTAACTTTCTTTTTATTTGGATCTTTACTTTTTGCTATAAAATATCTCAAATTTAAAAAGACTTTCTATTTAATTCTTTCCTCTATTTTCTTAGGCTTGGCCCTAGGAGTTAAAGTAAGCTCCATAGTTTTTCTCTTACCTTTAATAGTCGTAATAATCATTCCATCTCTGAAAAAACCCCTAGCGTTAATAGAAGGATTTTTTTTAAGTCTAGTTACAATTTTTACTACTTTTGCTCTTTCTGCACCTTTTGTTTTTATTGATTATCCTGCCTTTCGATCTAACTTAGACTATGAGGGAGGTCTTGCCATTGGAAAAATTCCAGTTTTTTATACAAGGCAATTTATTGACACTATTCCGGTTCTTTTCCAGATAGAAAAGATTTTCCCATATGCCCTTGGACCAGCTCTTCTAATAGCATGTATTGTTGGATTTTTTGTAACCTTGATACGCCTCCGAGGTGTGCCGCGGGCTCAACATCACCTCGGAGGTGACCGAAAGGGCTCCTCCGAGGTGAACGTCCTGTTTGTTGTCATAGTCGCATTTCTCTCTCTATTTCTCGCAAACGCGTTTCTTTTTGCCAAATGGACTCGTTTTATTGCTCCAACATTTCCTTTTTTTGCCATCTTCGCAGCCTATTTACTTGAAAAACTTACAAATAAAATGAGGATTCTGTCTTACTCTTTAACATTTATTTTACTACTATCAACAATGCTTTGGACTATAGCCTTTTATTCAATTTATACCAATCCTGATATACGTATAACAGCCTCTGATTGGCTGCTCTCACACGCAAAAGAAGGGTCAACTTTTTTGGTGGAGGGCGGCAACACAATTGACATTCCTCTTGGTAGTAACTTTCAGAGAATATCCCTTGATTTCTATCCGTTAGAACAAGATTCACTGACGCGCGAAAGAATAGCAGATGCTCTTTATGGTTCAGACTATTTTCTAGTACAAAGTCGTCGAGTGTTTATGAACCATCAAAGACTGCCGCGCCTTTATCCTAAAACTGTAAAATTTTATGATTCGCTATTTGACGGATCATTGGGCTTTGAGCAAGTGAAAACATTTCATTCGTATCCGAAATTGGAAATTGGAAATTGGAAATTGGAAATTCCCGATGAAAACGCTGAGGAAACGTGGAGTGTTTTCGACCACCCAGTGATTAGGATTTTTAAAAAAAATGCTAGTTTAAGTAGGGAAGACTATGCTAGATTTCTTGAGCTTTAACCCAGTGTCATGCTGAACTCGTTTCAGCATCTCCAATCAAAGGAGATCCTGAAATAAATTCAGGATGACAGGACAAAATCTGATACAATTTCTCTATTGCCTCAAAAAAACTTTATTGTTATGTTGATGAAACAGGACAAGACACAGAAAACTTCCCATGCATCTGAAGGTTATAACCATAAAAAAGCCCCGTATGGTAAACATACGGGGTAGGTAAGTATATTTAACCACATTTGGATATAATTGTCAACATCTTATGAAATTTGTCAACCGGATGAATAATCATTTTGACCAAATTGAGGATTATGACGCAGAAATTCCGGAACACATGCGGAATTATTTTGTCGTCCGTAAGACTAATTTTATCTTGGAAGAGATCAAGAAAAAATTTGGAAGAAAACTTGTTAAAATCTTGGATGTTGGTTGCGGTACGGGTTGGCATTGCAAAATTCTATCAGAAAAAGGATACCGTGTTTTTGGAATAGATCTTTCGGAGAATCAGGTAACTCAGGCAAAACGCAATAATCCTTTAAGTCACTTCATGATAGGAGACATCCTTTCCCTTCCCTATAATGATGATGCTTTTGACGTAAGTTATACTATCAATACTCTTCATCATCTTGCATCACGGAGAGAACAGAGGAAAGCTTTACGGGAACTGACGCGTGTTACCAAAAAAGATGGACTAATTATTGTACATGAGATGAACACAAAGAATCCCATTATTCAGTTTTATCTAAATCATATTTTTCCAAAATTGCGTTCAATTGATGAAGGACGTGAGCATTGGATTCCTTCCGATCTATGGAATGAGCTTGGGGAGCTTGATCTTCAAAAAATAGAATATTATACCTTTATGCCAGATTTCACACCGAGACCATTGCTGCCTATCTTTCAATCCGTCGAAGCATTTTTAGAGCGTACGCCGATAAGATCGTGGTCGGCACATTATATGGCTGTTTTGAAAAATTCAAAATGAAATCTCTACTTAAAAATTACCATCTTATTTATTTAATCGCAATTTTGATTCTGGGAGGTTTTCTTAGGTTCTATGGTTTAAATTGGGACCAAGGCCACCATTTACATCCTGATGAGAGGGCAATCGTTATGTCTATCACTTCACTCAACTTTCCAAACTCGATAGACGAGTTCCTATCTCCAGAAAGCCCTCTTAATCCTCACTTTTTTGCTTATGGAAGCTTTCCTTTGTATCTGCTAAAAACAGCGGGTTTAATCGCGAGCGATCTCGATCCTGCTTTTGGCGTTTACGACAAGATTAATCTTGTAGGTCGTTTTCTTTCCTCTCTCTTTGACATTGCGACTATTTTTGTAGTGTTTCTTCTTGGAAAAAAACTTTTTTCAAAAACAATTGGAATTCTAGCAGCATTTTTTTATTCAATTTCTGTTTTCCCAATTCAAGCATCACACTTCTATGCTGTAGATATTATGTTGACTTTCTTTATTTTACTTACTTTATATCAGCTTATAAAGTTTTATGAGAACCCTTCGATCAAAAACTCAATCTTAGTAGGAGTATTCTTTGGGACATCTTTAGCAACTAAAATAAGCGCAAATCCACTTATAATCGCCATTGTTGCCGCAATTGCTATTGACTTTGTTCTTGTTGTGACAAAACAACCACACAAGCCTCATGTATGGTTCCCACACGCTCCCCGCTTTCTGAAAAGACTTCTTTTTGATGGAGCAATAATTGTATTCGCCACTGCGATAACATTTGCTACTCTTCAGCCTTATGCGATTATTGATTTTCAGGAGTTTTTAAGGCAAATGCAGCAGATGTCTCAAGTGACAAACAACGCATTTGCATTTCCTTTCACTCTGCAATATGTTGGAAAAATTCCTTATTTTTATGAATTAAAAAACGTATTCTTGTGGGGATTGGGTCCAGTTCTTGCAACGCTTTCTTTTTTGGGAATCGTATATATTAGTTTTCGCTCAATACGCAAACACCTCGGATGGTGGCGAGGCAACGACCTCGACTCCTCCGAGGTGGACGTCCACCTTCGAGGAGTCCATTCGGCTCGCCTCGCTGCGAAGCGGGCCACCTCGAAGGTGAATATAAGGTCGGCACAAGAGCTAATTCTTTTAACATTTTTCTTCGCCTACTTTTTTATTGTTGGCAGATTTGCAGTTGCCTTTATGCGCTACATGCTCCCCCTTTATCCGCTACTTGCATTGTTTGCCGCGGTTTTTCTCCACCGTCTCTTGTCATTCCGAGCGAACCCTGAGCGAAGTCGAAGGGGAAGTCGAGGAATCTCTCGCAACAGCCTTTGGGGTATGAGATCCCTCCACGCGCTTCGCTTGGTCGGGATGACAGTAATAATAATTGTTTTTCTTTGGCCAATTTCTTTCATGCACATTTACACAAAACCGAATACCCGAGTGTTAGCGTCGAATTGGATAAACCAAAATATTCCACATGGCGCAACTTTAGCTATTGAACATTGGGATGATGGTTTGCCACTTTTTGGTCAACAAAATTATCGCATATTGACATTGGAATTATACAATCCGGATTCTCCTTACAAATGGCAAATTATCAACCAACAGCTTGCACAAACCGACTACATAATTATTGCCTCCAATCGCCTTTAT